>OGZP01000196.1_pt1 | contig 52944 bp, 48 predicted proteins | sample 1576811 | NCBI WGS metagenome assembly OGZP01 (sample SAMEA3541553, study PRJEB24748) | human gut metagenome | biome: human gut; feature: human-associated habitat; material: faeces | place: China | collected 2012
AGTTGAAGTAACGTCATCTAGATTTATTACAAGTAGATTATAACATGTATGTACTCAATATTTGTCTCAAGTTTGTCTCACAAATGTCTCATTTCTTATACTTATTTTATCTTTCAATTTTTACTATTTCAATGGACATTTAGTCCAAAGAAAAAGCTATTGATGGATTAATCCATTTCAATAGCTCCTGTATATAATTGATAATATTTACCTTTTTCTTTAATAAGTGATTGATGATTTCCTCTTTCAATAATATGTCCTTGTTCTAAGACCATAATACAATCACTATTTTTAATTGTTGATAAACGATGGGCAATAACTAAAGTTGTTCTACCATGCATTAATTTATCCATACCATCTTGTACAAGTTTTTCTGTACGAGAATCAATCGATGAAGTTGCTTCATCTAAAATCAATGCTGGTGGATTAGCAACAGCAGCACGGGCAATCGCTAATAATTGTCTTTGTCCTTGAGATAAATTAGCTCCATCTCCTGTAAGCATTGTTTGATAACCCTCTGGTAAATGTTTTACAAATAAATCAGCATTAGCAAGTTTTGCTGCCTCAATACATTCTTCATCCGTAGCATCAAGACGACCATAGCGAATATTATCCATAACTGTTCCAGTAAATAAATGTGTATCTTGTAATACCACACCTAATGATCTTCTTAAATCATCTTTTTTAATCAATTTAATATCAATACCATCATAAGTAATTGATCCTTTTTGAATATCATAGAAACGATTAATCAGGTTAGTAATCGTTGTTTTACCTGCACCTGTCGCTCCAACAAAGGCAATCTTTTCACCAGGATTTGCATAAACGTCAACATTGTGTAAAACCATACGATCATCAAAATAACCAAAATCAACACCTTCTAAACGAATATCACCTTTCATTTCTACAAGTTCAACTTGTCCATCCTTGCGTGGATGTTTCCAAGCCCAATGTCCAGTTCTTTTATCTGTTTCAACCATTTTTCCATCAACAGTTTCTACACGACATAAAGTCACAACACCTTGATCGTCTTCACTTTCTTGATCTAATAAATCAAAAATACGTCCTGCACCTGCTTGTGCCATCGCTACAGCATTGATTTGTTGAGAAATTTGTCCAATTGGTTGATTAAAGCTTTTATTAAGTGTTAAGAAAGCAACAAGTGTCCCAATTGTAAGTGAGAAATGTCCATTTAAAGCAAGAATTGCTCCTACGATGGCACAAATAATATAAGAAACATTTCCTAATTGAACCGTAACTGGCATTAAGATATTCGCAAATTTATGAGCTTGATAAGCACTTTCTCTTAATTCATCATTTAATTTTCTAAAATCAGCAATAGCTTGTTCTTCGTGATTGAACACTTTAACAACTTTTTGACCTGAAATCATTTCTTCAATATAACCATTAACTTTACCTAAATCATTTTGTTGTTTAACGAAGAATTTTCCTGATAAAGAACCAAGTTTTCTTGAAACTACAAGCATTACCATTAACATACATACACTTAATACAGTTAAAGGAATATTTAAGATAATCATTGAGACAAATGTTGTCACAATTGTCATACAACTTGAAATAAGTTGAGGAATTGATTGAGAAATCAATTGTCTTAAGGTATCAATATCATTTGTATAGACTGACATTGTATCTCCATGAGGAGTTCTGTCAAAATAACGAATTGGTAAAGATTCCATATGTTCAAACATATCAATTCTTAAATCTCTTAAGAACCCTTGTGTTACATAAACCATAATACGGTTAAAGGTAAAGGCACATACAACCCCACAAGCATATAAACAAGCTACACGAATTAAAGCATGTAATAATCCACTAAAATCAGGAGAAGAGCTCTTTAATAAAGGAACAATATAATCATCAATCAATGTTTGCATAAACATTGTTCCTTGAACATTAAATAAAGCATTTCCAATAATACATAAAACAACAACAATTAAATGAATCTTATATTTACTCCATAACATCTTAAGTAAACGTTTCATTGTTCCTTCTTTCATTATTTTTCCTCCTTTCCTTTCATTTGTGTTTCATAAATTGTACGATAAATTTCATTTGTTTCTAATAAATTTTCATGTGTATCAAATCCATCAACTACTCCATCATTTAAAACAATAATACGACTTGCATTTTGTACTGATGAAATACGTTGAGAGATAATAATTTTAGTTGTATCAGGGATACGTTCATTAAATGATTCTTGAATACTTGCATCTGTAGCAGTATCAACTGCACTTGTTGAATCATCTAAAATTAAGATTTTAGGATTTTTAAGTAATGCTCTTGCAATACATAAACGTTGTTTTTGTCCACCAGATACATTTGAACCACCTTGTTCAATATACGTATTATAACCATCTTCAAAACGATCAATAAACTCATCAGCACAAGCTAAACGACAAGCTTCTTTACATTCTTCTTCTGTGGCATTTTCATTACCCCAACGTAAGTTTTGTAAGATTGTTCCACTAAATAAAACGTTCTTTTGTAAGACAACAGAAACTTCATCTCTTAAAACTTCAAGGTCATAATTACGCACATCTTGTCCACCAACAACAACGCTACCTTCGTCAACATCATATAAACGAGAAATAAGGTTGACCAAACTACTTTTAGCACTTCCAGTACCACCAATAATTCCAATTGTTTCACCACTTTTGATATGTAGATCTACATCTTTTAAAACAGCTTCTCCACTACCATGTTTATAAGAAAAAACAACATGATTGAAATCAATTGAACCATCTTTTACTTCAGTTAAAGCTTCTTGAGGAGATACTAAATCAGATTGTTCATTAATAACTTCAGCAATACGTCTTCCTGAAGCAAGTGACATTGTAATCATAACAAATGCCATTGAAAGCATCATTAATGACATCATAATGTTCATTACATAACTAAATAAACTTGTAAGTTCACCTGTTGTAAGGGTTCCTCCTACAATCGCTTTAGCACCTAACCATGAAAGCATTAAAATTGAACCATAGACAGCAATTAACATTGCTGGGTTATTATAAGATAAAACAGATTCTGCTTTAACAAATAATTTATAAATATTTTGTGCTGCTTTTCTAAATTTTTCATTTTCATATTTTTCTCTAACAAAAGATTTAACAACACGAATACCTACAACGTTTTCTTGAACACTTTCATTTAAAGTATCATATTTAGGAAAAACATCATTAAAGTATTTTGTAGCATGATACATAATTGTTACAAGCACAGCTACTAAGAAAACAATCGCTACAACGAAAATCATACTTAATTTAAAGTTGATCATCATCGCCATTGCAAGGGCACAAATAAGATTCATTGGTGCACGAATACACATACGAATAATCATTTGATAGGCATTTTGTACATTTGTAACATCTGTTGTAAGACGTGTTACAAGTCCAGCTGTACTGTATTTATCAATATTTGAAAATGAGTATGTTTGAATATTAGTATACATCGCATCTCTTAAATTAGCAGCAAATCCTGTAGAAGCTTTTGCTGCGTGATTTCCTGCTAAAAAACCGAGAGATAATGTTCCAAGGGCAATAACAAACATCAAAGCCCCATATTTTGTGACATTTGACATGTTTCCCGCTTCAATTCCTTTATCAATTAAACTTGCCATAAGTAAAGGAATCATAATTTCTAAAACAACTTCTAATGCTGCAAATAACATTGTAAGTAAAGAATCTTTTTTATATTCTTTAATTTGTTTCATTAAAGTTTTGACCATAATTTACTTCCTTTCCTATTCATTACCGAACTTATGAATATTTATAAACCTTCTTTAATGTTATTAATTAACTTATCTGAAATTTTAATAAATGCATTAATTTCATCATCAGATAAATCTTTAATTAATTGTTGATGCATTTTTCTCATCTTATCTTCAATATTACGATTGTGTTGCCTTGAAGCTTCTGTTAAAACAATCTTCTTTAATCTTGCATCATAATCCACTTCTTCTCTTGTAATCATTCCATTTTTACACATCAATTTCAACATTTCTGATGTTGTAGAACGATTAATTGAAAATTCTTTTTCTATATCTTTAGGAAATGTATCAAGACCTATATACTCTCTTTCTTCAACAAAACCAATAATCCAACAATGCATTAATGTTGCACGATCAGGACGTCCCGTCTGCTTATCCATTGTTTTTCTCATAAGATTATTTAGAGTCTTAATACGATGTCCAATTGGATCTCTATACATATAACTCCTCCTATATTGTTCGGCTACGAATTGTATGGTAACATACATTTTTTGATTTGTAAAGTATTTCATAGAAGTTCATAGTTTTTCGTTGTATAATAATGAAGAAAGTGAGGAAGACAAATGGAAATTAAAGAAAGATTTTTAAATTACGTCAGTTTTGATACACAATCTGTTGAAAATTCACAAACAGTTCCTTCAACATCAAAACAATTAAAATTAGGAAAATATCTTGTTGAAGAACTTCAATCATTAGGAATTGAAAATGCTCTTTTAAATGAATATGGTGTTGTTTATGGAACTATACCTTCAAATAATAATCATCAAGGAGATGTCATAGGTTTTATTGCCCACATGGATACTTCCCCTGATGCAAGTGGAAAAGATATACACCCTCAAATCATTAAAGATTATCAAGGACAAAAAATTACTTTAAATGAAGATAAAAAACTTTATCTAGACCCTGAACAATATCCTCAACTCTTACAACTTATTCATCATGATTTAATTACTACAGATGGAACAACTTTATTAGGAGCTGATGATAAAGCTGGTATTGCTATCATTATGCAAATGGTTGAATATCTACACACACATCCTGAATTTAAACATAATGATATCCAAATTGCTTTTACACCAGATGAAGAAATTGGTTGTGGAAGTAATCATTTTGATGTGAAATACTTTAATGCTGATTATGCCTATACAATTGATGGAGGAGATATTCACATTGTTGAATATGAAAACTTTAATGCTTTTTCAGCAAAAGTGAATATTCATGGTAGAAGTATTCATCCTGGAAGTGCTAAAAATAAAATGGTTAATTCTACACGTGTTGCTTATGAATTTGATTCATTATTACCAGTTCATATGCGTCCTGAATCTACTGAAGGCTATGAAGGTTTCAATCATCTTCATGCTATTCAAGGAACTTGTGAAGAAACAACAATGGATTATATAATTCGAAATCATGACTTACAACAAGCAAAAAAACAATGTCAAGAATTTATTGACATTGCTGAATTCTTAAATAAAAAATATGGTTATCAAATTATTGATTTAACAATTACTGAAAGCTACTTAAATATGAAAGAAGCTTTAAAAGATCATATGTTTATTGTTGAACAAGCATTAGCTGCTATTAAAGAAAATGGCTTAGAAGCCTCTTGTTCACCAATTAGAGGTGGAACAGATGGTGCACGTTTAACATTTATGGGACTTCCTTGTCCTAATCTTGGTACAGGTGGTTTTAACTATCATGGACCTTATGAATATTGTTCCTTAACAATGATGGAAAAACAAGTCGAAATATTACTTCATATTTTAAAAAATACTACTAAATAAAAAAGTTTAGAGTTTTCGCTCTAAACTATTTTTTTGTCCATTTTTCAAATTCTTCATCAGTAGCTAAAACATAATGAGTTCCATCTACTAAATGTTCAGTACCTTTTGTATAATCGACTCCACTTTCTTTATAATCGTAAGTAAATGATTTACGTACTTTTTCTACACGTGGATTAGGATGAGGAATAGCACTTAATAATGATTTTGTATATGGATGAATTGGGTTATCAAAGATTTCTTCAGTAGTCCCTGTTTCTACTAAATGTCCTAGGTGTAATACCCCAATTTTATCACTAATATATTTAACCATTGATAAGTCATGCGCAATAAATAAATATGCAATTCCTGTTTCTTTTTGAATCTTTTTCATTAAGTTAACAACTTGTGCTTGAATAGATACATCTAACGCTGAGATTGCTTCATCAGCAATAATTAAATCAGGATTCATAATTAAAGCTCTAGCAATTCCAATACGTTGTCTTTGTCCACCTGAGAATTGATGTGGATAACGAGAAGCATGTTCTCTTGATAAACCTACAAGTTCAAGAATTTCATAGATTTTTTCATTTCTTTCTTCGATAGAAGAATAAGATTTATGAATATCTAAACCTTGACCAATGATATCAATAACTTTTTTACGTGGATTTAAACAAGCCATTGGATCTTGGAAAATCATTTGCATCTTAGTATGTAATTCTTTAGCAGTTGCTTTATCTAATTTTCCACCAATTTCTTTACCATTAAAAACAATTGATCCAGAAGTTGGTTTATATAAACGAATAATACTTCTACCAGTAGTTGATTTACCTGAACCAGATTCACCTACTAAACCATAAGTTTCACCTGGCATAATATCAAAGGAAATACCATCTACCGCTTTTACAGTAAAGTTACGATTAATTTTAAAATGTTGTTTTAAATCTTTAACGACAAGGATAGGTTCTTTCTTTTCCATTATTCAACACCCTCCTTTTTCATTTTTTCTAATCTGTTTTTTAATTCAGTTGGCATTTCAACCTTAGGTGCTTTTTCATGCATTAACCATGAAGCAACTTTATGAGTTGTACTACCAGGTACTTTAAACATTGGTGGTTCAAGTCTTAAATCAATATTTAAAGCATATTTATTACGTGGAGCAAAAGCATCACCTTTTACTTCATGTGCTAAGTTTGGTGGAGTACCTGGGATTGTATATAATTCATCATCATCTGTATCTAAATCAGGCATAGATGAAAGTAATCCCCAAGTATATGGATGACGTGGATCATAGAAAATTTCATCAATTGTTCCAGTTTCTACGATTTTACCAGCATACATAACGTTTACATAATCAGCTACTTTAGCAACAACACCTAAGTCATGTGTGATATAAATAACTGATAAATCTTTTTTCTTTTGAATATCTTGAATTAATTCAAGAATTTTAGCTTGGATAGTAACATCCAATGCAGTTGTAGGTTCATCACAAATTAAAACATAAGGATCACAAGATAAAGCAATTGCGATAACAATTCTTTGTCTCATCCCACCAGATAATTGGTGAGGATAGTTTTTCATACGTTTTTCAGCATTAGTAATACCTACTAATTGTAATAATTCAACTGCTTTTTTATAAGCTTCTTCTTTTGGTGTATTGTAATGATGAATCATTGGTTCCATGATTTGATTTCCAATTGTCATTGTAGGGTTTAATGATGTCATTGGATCTTGGAAAACCATTGCAATCTTACGACCACGGATTTCGCTTTGCATTTCTTTTTCACTTAACTGACAAATATCTTTAGTAATTTTCTCACCAGTTTGTTCATCAGTCCAAGTATAGTTGATAGAACCTCCGTCAATAGAACCATTACCAGCCATAATACCCATAATAGCTTTTGTAGTAACAGATTTACCTGATCCAGATTCACCAACGATAGCGATTGTTTCACCTCTATATAAATCTAAGTTAACACCACGAATTGCATTAACAGTTCCACTATCAGTTTTAAAAGAGATATTTAAATCTCTGACTTCTAATATTTTTTCTCTTTCTGCCATAATTACATCTCCTTCATAGTTGGATCAAGTGCATCACGAAGTCCATCACCAAATAAGTTGAAACTTAACATTAAGATAGAGAAAATAATAACTGGAATTACCATCATGTAAGGGTAGATAGTAATTGAGTTAAATCCATCATTAATCAATGTACCTAATGAAGCCATTGGAATTGGTAAACCTAAACCAACGAATGATAAGTATGCTTCATAGAAAATTGCATTTGGAATAGACATCATAATCATAATAATCATTTGACTATAAATATTTGGTAAAATTTCTTTAAAGATAATAAATAAGTTACTAGCTCCTAAAGTACGTGAAGCTAAAACGAATTCTTCTTCTTTTACTCTTAAAACTTGAGCTCTTGTAATTCTTGACATACCAATCCATTCAGTAAATGATAAAGCCATGATAATTGTGAATAATGATGCTTTCATCACCATTAATAACAATGTTAATATTACTAAAGTTGGGATAGAGTTTATGATTTCTTGAATTCTTTGCATTACTGAATCAACTTTACCTCCAAAATAACCAGAAATAAGTCCGTATGTCATACCTACAATCACATCAATGAAGATTGCGACTACAGCAATAAATAATGAATATCTTGTACCTGTCCAAACACGTACAAATAAATCACGCCCATAAGTGTCTGTACCAAAGAAATGTTCAGCACATGGCGAAATACTTGCAATTTTTGTATTGATTGCATCAAATTTATAAGATGAAAACATTGGTGCAAAAATTGCAAATACTGCGATAACTAAAATACAAATTAAACCGATAACGGCACCTTTATTCTTTTTAAAACGATTTAAAGAATCTTTCCAAGCAGGAAGTGATGGAGCAACAACGTCTTTAGTAATGTCTTGTTTATCTCCAACGAATTCAAAATCGTCTGGTAAAAATTCAATCTTTTCTAAATCCATTATTAATCATCCTTTCCTAATCTAATTCTTGGATCAATAATTCCATAAGAAATATCAATAATTAACATCATAAAGATATACATTGCTGCATATAAGAATGAACAAGATAAAATGATGTTATAATCATTTGATAAAATACTATTAATTAATAACTTACCTAACCCAGGAACAGAACAAATTTTTTCTACAACCATAGTACCTGTCATTAAGTTTACTAAAATAGGTCCTAAAATTGTGATTACTGGAATTAAAGCATTTCTTAATGCATGTTTGAAAATTAAAGTTTTACGATCTAATCCTTTTGCTTTAGCAAGTGTCATATATTCACTTGTTAAAACTGATACCATTTCAGTACGAGTAAAACGTGCAACGTTTGCAATAACCCCAACAGATAAAGCTAAAATTGGCATAATTGATGATTTAATTGCATTCGATGAACTATATGAAGTTGGTAACAATCTTAATTTTGAAGCAAATAATAACAAAATTAACATTGCAAATACGAAGGATGGGATGGAAACCCCAATTACTGAGATTACTGTAGCAATAGTATCCCAAATTGTATTTTTATGTAATGCAGCAAATACCCCTAAGAACATACCAATAACTGTTCCAATAATAACTGCACATAAACCATAAATCATAGATAATTTTGCAGCACTTCCTACAAGTGAAGATACTTGCATATCTTTATATAAGTTAAATGAAACACCGAAATCCCCTGTTAACATATTTTGAATATAACGTACGAATTGAACCGGAATTGGTTGATCCAATCCATATTGTGCTTCAATAGCAGCTCTGGCTGAAGCACTTAGTTTTTCATTGTTAATTGGAGAACCTGGTAAAAATTTAACCATTAAAAATAATACCATTAAAATAACGAATAAAGTAATTAACGAAATAACTAAACGTTTTCCGATATATTTTAAGGTTGAATTACTCATCTTTTTTCCTCCTTTATTTATTTAAAAAAGAAACACAATACAGAATACTATATTGTGTTGTCTTCTCTATGTTCTTTTTTAGATTGAACTATTTTGATACATATTCGAATGTATATGGAACACCAACTGGTTTAATACCTAAATTTTTAACTTTTGTATTTTGTAAAGTAGCAGTTCCTTTTTCGAATACTGGGATGTAACATAAATCATCCATCATAATTTTTTCTGCATCGATCATTAATTGCCAACGAGCATTAACATCAGTTTCATTGTTAACTTTTTCCATGATTGAATCAAATTCAGTATTTGACCAATGACCATAGTTGTTGTTGTTGTTAGTTAAAGCTAATGTTAAATAAGTTGTAGGATCACCATAGTCAGGTCCCCAACGAGTTACTGATAAATCGAAATCTCCATTTTTTTGTTTGTTGTAGATACGATCTTGTTTAGTAGTAGCAACCATTTCAATTTTTAATCCTTTTAAGCTAGAGAAAGCATTTTGTAAATAAGTTGCAAATACATCCATTGGAGATTCATCTGTACCATAAGTTAATCTTAAAGTAATTTCAGATTTTCCTAATTCTTTTAATCCTTCATCTAATGCAGCTTGAGCAGCTTTTTTATCATATGAAGTATAAGTATCTGCTTCATCACGGAAATCTTTTCCTTCTGGAGAAATTGATAATCCTGATGGAACAAATCCTGAAGCAGCTTGTGAACCATCTTTTAAGACGTTTTCACATAAATCTTTTCTGTTAATAGCTAATGATAAAGCTTTTCTTACATTTAAGTTAGCTAAATCAGCATTTTCTAAGTTTGGTTGAATGTAGAATAAGAACCCTTCAGAAATATTCTTGAATGATTCATCTTTTTTATATTTATCAACTAAGTCAGAGTTGATAATAGCGAAATCAGTTTCACCTGCTTCAAAAGCTTGAGCAGCAACTTTTGGTTCTTGAACTAATTTCATTACTAATTTGTCGATTTTTACATCTTTAGCAGCATAGAATTTATCATTTTTTTCGAATTCAGCTACTGAACCTGGTTCCCAGTTTGTCATAGTGAAAGCACCGTTAGCTAAAACAGAATCAGCGCTCTTACCATATTTATCACCTTGTTTTTCACAGAACTTTTCATTGATTGGGTAGAAACATGGGAATGACATTAATTCATCAAAGAATGAAACACGAGTAGTTGTTGTAACTTCTAACGTTTTGTCGTCTACAGCTTTTACACCTAAAGAATTTAAATCATCATCAGTTAAATCTTGTTCTGCATCGATTTTGTCTGATAATTCTTGAGCACCTGCGATGTTAGCAATACCATCACAGAACATGTAATAGTAGTTTCCTTTCTTTTTGAAAATTCTTTGCCATGCATAAACGAAATCGTTTGCTGTCACAGCATCACCATTAGACCATTTAGCATCTCTTAATTTATAAGTGTGTGTTAAACCGTCTTCTGAAACTTCTGAAGATTTAGCAATACCATATGTAGTAGTACCATCTTTAGCAGGTTTCATTAGCCCATCAATAATTGCATGTAATGCAGTAAATGAGCATCCGTCTTCGGCATCTGATGAGTCTAAATTTTTGATATCTAATTCACTTGAATAAGTGTAAGTAGATGAATCATCACTAGATCCCCCACACCCAGCAAGAGTTAGAGCCATCATAGCACAAAGTACCATAGATAATAATTTTTTCATTTTTTCTCTTCCCTTCTATAAATCGCCTTTGTATACACTAATACATATACAATAAAAATTTATGCTTTAATATTAGTACAATGCGTTATAGAAGTCAACAAAAAAGACGAACTTTGTATACAAAATTGTATTATTGTTTATACAAAAAATATATTTTTCAATCTACATTCAAGAATAAAATAGAGCAATTGTTTTTTATACATTTCATTTTGGCGTTTATATTAATTGGAAGACAACATATTTTTTTATTCTTTTTTAAGAAGAAACACAATACCGAAATATTGTGTTTCTGTTGATTTTATCGACTATTTTGATACATATTGGAATGTATATGGAACACCTACAGGTCTAATTACTAAACCTTTTACATCTTTATTTTGTAAAGTTGCAGTACCTTTTTCAAATACTGGGATGTAACATAAATCATCCATCATAATTTTTTCTGCATCAATCATTTCTTGCCAACGAGTATTAGCATCAGATTCATTAGCAACTTTATCCATTAATGCATCTAATTCACTGTTTGTATATTTACCATAGTTGTTACCATTAGTAGAAATACCCATTGTTAAGTAAGTTGTAGGATCACCATAGTCAGGTCCCCAACGAGTTGTAGCTAAATCATAATCACCATTTTTTTGTTTGTTGTAGATACGATCTTGTTTAGTAGTAGCTACCATTTCTACTTTAATACCATCTAATTTACTTAAAGCGTTTTGTAAATAAGTTGCAAATACATCCATTGGAGATTCATCTGTACCATAAGTTAATCTTAAAGTAATTTCAGATTTTCCTAATTCTTTTAATCCTTCATCTAAAGCAGCTTGTGCAGCTTTTTTGTCATATGAAGTATATGTTGCAGCTTCATCACGGAAATCTTTTCCTTCTGGAGAAATTGATAATCCTGAAGGTACGAAACCTTTAGCAGCTTGTGAACCGTCTTTTAAAACATTTTCACATAAGTCTTTTCTGTTGATTGCTAGTGAGATTGCTTTTCTTACATTTAAGTTAGCTAAATCACTATTTTGGAAGTTTACTGAAATATAGAATAAGTAACCTTCATTAATTTGTTTGAATGAATCATCTTTTTTGTATTTATCAACTAAGTCTGAGTTGATTGGAGCAAAATCAGTTTCACCAGCTTCGAATGCTTGAGCAGCAACTTTTGGATCTTGAACTAATTTCATTACTAATTTATCAATTTTAACTGTTTTAGCATCATAATATTTATCATTTTTTTCAAATTCAGCTACTGAACCTGGTTCCCAGTTTGTCATAGTGAAAGCACCATTTCCTAAAATAGTTTTAGCACTCTTACCATATTTATCACCTTGTTTTTCACAGAACTTTTCATTAATTGGATAGAAACATGGGAATGACATTAATTCATCAAAGAATGAAACACGAGTAGTTGTAGTAACTTCTAATGTTTTATCATCGATAGCTTTAACACCCATTGCATCTAAATCTGCATCTGTAATATCTTCTTCACTGTCAATTTTATCTGACATTTCTTGTGCCCCTACAATACTTGCAATACCATCACAGAACATGTAGTAATATTGACCTTTCTTTTGGAAGATTCTATGCCAAGCATAAACGAAATCATTTGCAGTAACAGGATCACCGTTAGCCCATTTTGCATCTTTTCTGATTTTGTAAGTATGAGTTAACCCGTCATCTGAAACTTCAGAAGATGAAGCAACACCATTTACGACATTACCTTTCTTATCTGTTTTCATAAGCCCATCAATAACAGCATGCATTGCTGTAAATGAGCATCCGTCATCGGCATCTGATGAATCTAAGTTTTTGATATCTAATTCACTTGAGAAAGTGTAAGTAGATGAATCTCCTCCTGATCCCCCACAACCAGCAAGAGTTAGAGCCATCATAGCACAAAGCACCATTGATAATAGTTTTTTCATATTCTCTCTTCCCTTCTTAAATTATCTTTTGTGCAATAAATCGACATATTGTATACAATCTATCGATTTATTAACTTCATAATAGCGGATTAGTCTTTAAAAGTCAATACTATTTTGCATATTTGTATACAATACAATATATAAATTTATTAATATGATAGCTTTTTATCAAAAAAGACATAATATTTTCTCATTATGCCTTTTCTCTTTTTATTCAGTTTTTTCTACATATTCAAAAGAAATTGTTCTACATGGTTTAATAACTAGATTTTTTACTTTTGGATTTTGTAATGTTGCCGCTCCTTTTTCAAAAACAGGAATATATGCATAATCATCTAGTAAGATTTTTTCTGCATCTTTCATTTCTTGCCAATGTTTATTCACATCTGATTCAACCCCTACTTGACCTACAAGTTGATCATATTCACTATTAGACCATTTTCCATAGTTGTTACTATTTGTTGATAATGCAATTGTTAAATAAGTTGTAGGATTTCCATAATCCGGTCCCCAACGAGTTGTAGCTAAGTCATAATCACCATTTTTTTGTTTGTTGTAGATACGATCTTGTTTAGTAGTAACTACCATTTCTACTTTAATACTATCTAATTTACTTAAAGCATTTTGTAAATAAGTTGCAAATACATCCATTGGTGATTTATCTGTACCATAAGTAATTCTTAATGTAATTTCAGATTTTCCTAATTCTTTTAACCCTTCATTCAACAAATCTTGAGCTTGTGCTTTATCATAAAACGTAAAATCACCAGAATCTTTTCTAAAATCTACACCACATGGGCTTGTAGCTAAGCCTGAAGGAATAAATCCTTTAGCAACTTGTGAACCATCTTTTAAAACATTTCCACATAAATCTTTTCTATTAATAGCATATGAAATGGCTTTTCTTACATTTAAATTTGCAAGATCTTCATTTTTAAAATTTATTGAGATATAAAATAAAAAGCCATCATAAACTTGTTTAAAAGAGTCATATTTTTTATATTTATCAACTAAATCAGAATTAATTGGTGCATAATCTGTTTCACCTGCTTCAAAAGCTTGTGCAGCTACTTTAGGTTCTTGGACAAGTTTCATCACAAGTTTTTGAAGCTTTACATGTTTTTGATCATAATAGTTTTCATTTTTTTAAATTCAGCCACTGATCCAGGTTCCAAATTAATCATCTTAAAAGCTCCATTACCTAAAATTGTTTTAGCACTTTTACCATATTTACTTCCTTGTTTTTCAGCAAATTTTTCATTAATTGGATAGAATGGTGGAAAAGCAAGCAATTCATCTAAAAACGAAACGCGTACTGTTGTTTTTACTTCTAATGTATAACCATCCAATGCTTTTACACCCATAGAATTTAAATCATCATCTGTAAGTTCTTCACCAGCATCTATTTTATCTGATAATTCTTGTGCACCTTGAATGCTTGCTATACCATCAGCAAACATATAATAATAATTTCCCTTATTCTTAAAAATTCTATACCACGCATAAACAAAGTCATGAGCTGTCACAGGATCCCCATTATCCCACTTAGCATCTTTTCTAAGTTTATAAGTACGACCTAATCCATCATCAGATACTTCTTCACTTTTTGCTATTCCATAAGTGATATTTCCCTTTTTATCAGTTTTCATTAAACCATCAATAACCGCATGAATTGTTCGAATTGAACATTGATCATCAACATCCGAAGAATCTAAATTCTTAATATCTAATTCACTTGAATAAGTATAAGTTGATGCATCTTCTTTACCGTTGCCCCCACAACCTGTTAATGATAAAACCATCAAACAACAAAGAAACAGCGATATTATTTTTTCATATTTCCTTTCTCCTTTTCTTCATAATTTAACCATATCCTACTTCTTTTCAAGAGTCACAAAATTATATATCCGCTTCCATTTTTTATTAAAAAAAGAAGTAGATTTCTCTACTTCATTATTTTACTACACTCATGGCAAGAGCTAAAGCACCTACAACACCGGCATTATCCCCAAGACCAGGATAAACGATATAATCTTTAATTTTATCAGTAGTCACTTCTTCTTTTTGAATATAACCATTTAAGAATTCTTGAGTATATTTATGAATCATTGGGAATAGTTGTTTTTGATGCATAACACCACCACCAAGAATAATTTTCTTAGGTGAAAGAGTTAAAATATAATTTGCCATCGCTTGTCCAATATAATAAGCTTCTAAATCCCATGCTGGATGATCTTCTGGAAGTTCACTTCCTTTTACTCCCCATCTTGCTTCAATGGCAGGACCAGCTGCTAAACCTTCAAAACATGTTCCATGATATGGACATTTTCCTGAATATTTATCATCTTCTCTAACAATCATTTTCATATGTCCCATTTCTGGATGAAGTAACCCGTGTACAAGTTGTCCACCAACAACGGCTCCTCCACCAATTCCTGTTCCAATTGTAAGATAAAGGGCACTGTCTAATCCTTTTGCCACACCAAATGTTGCTTCGCCTAAAGCAGCCCCATTGACATCTGTATCAAAAGCCATAGGAATATCATATCTTTCTTTTAAAGCACCCATAATATTATAATTGTTCCATCCTGGTTTAGGTGTTGTTGTAATATAACCATAAGTTGGACTTGTAAGATCTGGATCAATCGGTCCAAAGCTTCCTACACCTAATGCTTCAATTTCTTTTCCATCAAAGAATTTAAAAACATTTTCCATTGTTTTTTCAGGTGCTTCTGTAGGAAATGATTCTCTTTCTAAAACTTCTCCTTTTTCATTTCCAATACAAACTACAAATTTAGTTCCACCTGCTTCAATTGCTCCTAATTTCATTATTATAATCTCCTTTTTTTCCTTTACTCTTATTTTAAACAACTCTAATTATAAAGTAAATATGCAATTATAAATTGAAAAAGAGTTACATGATTTAGATGATAAATCTAAATTCATGAACTCTTTTTTCATTAATTATCTAAATAACGTGTATAACGATCTACATGTAATAATCTTTTTGCATTTTCTACACGTTCTTTAACTGGAGGTTTAATTCCTTCTAATTGATATGGAATATTCAATTCCTCCCATTTAAATACACCTAAAGTATGATAAGGAAGAATTTCAACACGATAAACATTTGAAAGTGTAGAAATAAAATGATCTAATTCAATTAAATCTTCATCATAGTCACTTCTTTCAGGAACAAGAACATGTCTAATCCAAATTGGTTTATCAATTTCAGATAAATATCTTGCCATATCAAGAATATTTTCATTACTTCTTCCTGTTAAAAGCTGATGTCTTTCATTATTAATTTCTTTAATATCTACAAGTAATAAATCTGTATACTCCATAAGTTCATTAAACTTAGAAAAGAAAGGTTCTTCTCTCGTGAAACATCCTCCACTGGTATCAATACACGTATTAATTTCTTCTTTTTTAGCAAGTTTAAATAACTCTAAAACAAAATCGATTTGAGCTAAAGGTTCTCCACCACTAATCGTAATGCCCCCTTTTTTACCCCAATATGTTTTGTATTTCATTGCTTGTTGAAGCGCTTTTTCAGGAGTATATTCTTCGTATTTCTTTGAACCCCATGTATCAGGATTATGACAAAATTGACATCTTAAAGGACATCCATGTAAGAAATAAATATAACGTACTCCTGGACCATCGACTGATCCAAAGCTTTCTATTGAATGAATTCTACCAATTGTTTCCATTTTTCCTCCGTAACAAAACAACCTCATAAGAGGTTGTTTTCATTATTTGATTAAGTTATTGATTACATATGTTCATGACAAGTTCTTGCGATAACGTCTAATTGTTGTTCACGAGTTAAGTCAATGAATTTAACAGCATATCCAGATACACGAATTGTGAAGTTTGCATATTCTTCTTTTTCTGGATGTTCCATAGCATCAATTAATTTTTCAGTTCCAAATACGTTAACATTTAAGTGATGAGCACCTTGTTCAAAATATCCATCCATAACTTGTACTAAGTTATTAACTCTTTCACCTTCATCATGTCCTAAAGCATCTGGGTTGATTGTTTGAGTATTAGAAATACCATCTAATGCCCATTCATATGGTAATTTAGCAACTGAGTTTAATGAAGCTAATAAACCATTTTGTTCTGCACCATAAGATGGGTTAGCACCTGGTGATAATGGTTCACCTGCTTTACGTCCATCAGGTAATGAACCTGTAGCTTTACCATAAACAACGTTTGAAGTAATTGTTAAGATAGAAGTTGTTGGTTCTGAATCTCTGTAAGTATGATGTTTTTTGATTTTAGCTAAGAATTCACCTAATAACCATACAGCGATATCATCAGCACGATCATCATCGTTACCATATCTTGGGAAATCTCCTTCAACTTCGTAATCTACAACAACACCATCTTCATCTCTGATTGTTTTAACTTTAGCATATTTGATTGCGCTTAATGAATCTACTACATGTGAGAATCCAGCGATACCAGTTGCGAAAGTACGTTTTAGATCAGTATCAATTAATGACATTTGTGCAGCTTCATAATAATATTTATCATGCATATATTGAATTAAGTTTAATGTATTAACATAAAGATCTGCTAACCATTCCATCATTTGGTCATAACGTTCCATAACTTCATCATAGTCTAAGTATTCAGAAGTAATTGGACGATATTTTGGAGCTACTTGATCTTTAGTTTTTTCATCAATACCACCATTGATAGCATATGTTAAACATTTAGCTAAGTTAGCACGTGCACCAAAGAATTGCATTTCTTTACCAGTTTGAGTAGCTGATACACAACAACAAATTGAGTAATCATCTCCCCATACAGGACGCATTACATCATCATTTTCATATTGGATTGAGCTAGTATCTACTGAGATTTTAGCAGCAAAACGTTTGAAGTTTTCTGGTAATGCTTTTGTATATAATACAGTTAAGTTTGGTTCTGGTGAAGGACCCATATTTTCTAATGTGTGTAAGAAACGGAAACAGTTTTTAGTAACCATTGAACGTCCATCAGTTCCTAAACCTGCAACTTCAAGTGTAGCCCATACTGGATCACCAGAGAATAATTGGTTGTAAGAAGGAATACGAGCAAATTTAACCATTCTACATTTCATAACGAAATGGTCTACTAATTCTTGTGCTTCTTCTTCTGTTAATGTTCCGTTAGCTAAATCTCTTTCTACATAGATATCTAAGAAAGTAGAAATACGTCCAACTGACATTGCAGCACCATTTTGAGTTTTGATTGCAGCTAAATATCCAAAGTATAACCATTGGAATGCTTCATGAGCATTTTTAGCTGGTTTAGAAATGTCATATCCGTAGATAGCAGCCATTTCTTTCATACCTTTTAATGCTTTTACTTGTTCAGCAATTTCTTCTCTTTTACGAATAATGTCTTCAGTCATTGATCCACTACCACAATGATTGAAATCATTTACTTTTTGTTCAATTAAGAAATCAATACCATATAAAGCAACACGACGATAGTCACCAACAATACGTCCACGTCCGTATGTATCAGGTAAACCTGTAATTACTTTATTATGACGAGCTTTTTTAATTTCTGGTGTATAAACATCGAATACTGCTTGGTTATGTGTTTTATGATATTTTGTGAAAATTTCATGTAATTTTTCATCTGGTTCATATCCATAAGTTGCAGCAGCTTGTTCTGCCATTTTGATACCACCATAAGGCATGAAAGCTCTTTTTAAAGGTTTGTCAGTTTGTAAACCAACAACTTTTTCTAAATCTTTCATTTCTTCATCGATATATCCAGGACCATAAGCAGTAAGTCCACTTACTACTTTAGTTTCACATTCTAATACTCCACCTTTAGCTCTTTCTTCTTTTTGTAATTTTTGAAGTTTTCCCCAAAGTTTATTAGTAGCATCTGTAGGACCAGCTAAAAATGATTCATCTCCATCATAAGGTTTATAGTTATCTTGAATGAATTGACGAGTGTTTACTTCTTCTTTCCAAAGTCTTCCTTTAAATCCGTTCCATTCTTCATTGAATTTATCTGTTACAGCCATTTTGTTTATTTCCTCCTAAATCAAAATTCCTTCATAATTATAGCACTTACATTTTGCATAGACAACAAAAACTTAAAGAAAATGATGAGCGCTTACATAATTATTTTACAAGTTTAGTATAACAGGAATCATTCCTAAAATCCAATCATATGCTCTTATAAAGAATATTTATTTTTTCCTAGCTTTTCTAATTGATTTAGTATATAGTTTACGTAGACATTTTAGGAGGCTTTTTTATGACATTAACAAACCAAGCTTTATCAAGCGCTGCTGATAAAGATTTAGAATTATCAAAACAAGTATGTCGCGAAGCAGTAAATGAAGTAATTGAGAAAAATCATTTAACATTATCTCCACAATTTACGCAAAATCTCGTTGTACATCTTGCAATTGCAATGCTTAGAATCAAAACAAACAATTACATTCCTTTAAGTCAAGGACAAATAACATCATATAAAGCAAATACTAACTATGATTCAGCAGTAGAAATTTGCAACATTCTTTCTAAAAAATTCAATATTGAATTTCCTGAATCTGAATTAGCACTTATTTCAATGTACCTATCTAAAAATAACGTATTAGATGTTGAATTTAATGCTGGTGTTAATTTATTAGATGATGAAATAATTACTGTATTACAAAATACGTTAGATGCTTTATTTAAAGAAAAAGGAATAGATTTAAGAAATAACGAAAAGCTACTTGTTTCTTTAGGATTACATTTAACACCTGCACTTGATCGATTATTAGATGATACACAAATTGAAAATCCTTTAACTGCAAAAATTAAAGAAAGACATCCTAAAGAATTTGCAATGGCAGAAATCTTAAATGATGCTATTGAATCTATTTATCATAAAAGATTTACTGAAGATGAAGTGGCTTATTTTGCATTACACTTTATTGTTTCAGCAAGACAAAAATAGAAGTTCACATTGAACTTCTATTTTTTTATAAATATTTACCTGTAATACTCTTTATATTATTTTTTATTTCTTCAACACTACCAGTAGCTACAATCATTCCACCATCTCGACCACCACCTGGCCCCATATCAATTATATAATCCGCATTTTTCATCACATCACGATCATGTTCAATGACGACGACTGTCGCACCTTGATCTACAAGTGATTGAAAAACTTTAACTAATATTTGAACATCTAAAGGATGTAATCCAATCGTAGGTTCATCAAAGATAAAAATTGAATCATTTTGAGACTTACTCATTTCACTTGCAAGTTTTAAACGTTGTGCCTCTCCACCAGATAAACTTGGTGTTTCCTCACCCAATGTCAAATATCCTAAACCTAAGTTTTCTAATACTTCCAGTTTTCGATAAACACCTTTTAAATCTTGACAAGCTTCTTTAGCAAAACTCACATCCATTTCCATCAATTCAGGTAAAGAATACTCTTTCTCTTTTGACGTTTTATATTTAATAAAATAACTTTCTTTATTATATCTAGAACCATGACAATCAGGACAAGTCACATGAACATCTGGCAAGAATTGTACATCCAAACTTAATGTCCCTGTTCCATCACAAGTTGGACATCTAAGCTTTCCTGTATTATAAGAAAAATCTCCTGCTTTATACCCCTTAGACTTAGCGCTTTCTGTTTTGGCAAATCTTTTTCTAAGTTCATCATGAACATTAATATAAGTAGCAACAGTCGAACGAATATTAATACCAATAGGTGAAGCATCAATCAGTTTAATATGTTCTATTCCTTCCATTTGAACATCTTTAATATGATCAGGTAATGATGAGTCATTGATTTTAGTTTGAATCGCTGGTAACAAGCTTTCTAGAATCATCGTTGTTTTTCCAGAACCTGACACTCCTGTAACAACCGTTAATTTTCCTTTAGGAATATCTACTTCTAAAGGATGGACTGTATGTATTTGATTTGTTGAAAGATGAATTTTTCCAAATTCAAATAGTTGTTCAATTGGAGATATTGGACGCATTTTTTCATCATAATGATTTGTAAGGAATGGCCCAATCATTGACTTTTTATCATTTTTAATTTGTTCTATTGTTCCTTCCGTAAAAACATAACCTCCATTTTTTCCTGCTTCTGGTCCCATTTCAATGAGCCAATTCGCTTCTTTAATAATTTCAGTATCATGATCTACTAATAAAATAGAATTTCCATCATGAATTAAATCATTCATGACTCCTATAAGTCCATAAATATTAGAAGGATGTAATCCAATAGAAGGTTCATCTAAAACATAGAGAATACCTGTTGTACGATTTCTTACTGCTCTAGCAAGTTGCATACGTTGTCTTTCTCCTGTTGAAAGTGTAGAAGCAGCTCTATCTAAAGAAAGATAGCCCAATCCTAAATCTAACAGCCTTTTAGAAACATCTAAAAACGAATCACAGATTTCACGAGCCATTGGCTTCATTTCATCAGGCATTGAATCTGGAATACCTCTTACCCATTCTACTAAATCATTTAATGGCATTTGACAAGCTTTATCTAAACCAATTCCTCTAATCAAAGGTTTTCTTGCTTCTTTTGATAAACGTGTTCCCTGACATTCTGGACAAATTTCTTCTTTTAAAAACTTTTCAACTCTTTTCATTCCTTTATCATCTTTAACTTTTGATAAAGCATTTTCTACTGTATAAGTTGCATTAAAATAAGTAAAATCCATTTCTCCTGCATGATCTGTATTTTTAGCCTTATAAAAAATATGTTTCTTTTCCGCCGGTCCATAATAAACAATATTTTTTTCTTCATCAGTTAATTGATTAAAAGGCACATCTGTTCTTACTCCCATAGCACGACAAACATCTGTCATCAAAGTCCACATTAATGAGTTCCATGGAACGACTGCTCCTTCATCTATGGTAAGTGTTTTATCAGGAACAAGCGAATCAATATCAACAGTTCTAACAATTCCTGTTCCACCACATTTAAGACAAGCTCCTTGACTATTAAAAGCTAACTCTTCAGCACTTGGTGCATGTATTTTTTCTTTACAAATTGGACAGATGATTTCTTTTTCAGCCGCCACATTTAAAGTTGGTTCAATATAATGACCATTTTTACAACAATGCTTAGCAAGACGTGAATACATGAGTCTTAAACTATTTAAAAGTTCTGTCCCTGTTCCAAACGTACTACGAATACCTGGAACAGCTGGTCGTTGGTGAAGTGCTAAAGCCGCAGGAACATAAAGAACTTCATCTACTTGTGCCTTCGTAGCACTCGTCATACGCCTTCTTGTATAAGTTGATAAAGATTCTAAGTATCTTCTTGAACCCTCACTATAAAGAACACCCATGGCTAGTGATGATTTTCCTGATCCTGAAACACCTGTAATAGCAACTATTTGATTTAATGGTATATCAACATTGATATTTTTTAAGTTATGTACTTTTGCACCTCTTACTTTTATTTTCTTTGGTGTATTTCCCATATAATCCCTCATTTCTTCTTTAGTTATATATTATTTTTGGAATAAAAAAGTAAATGATATTCATTTCGAATACCATTTACATATTTTTCATTTTATACCTATATTTTGTAAATAACATTAAAAAATTAAAATTACATCCAACTTATTTTTTAACTAAAGAACATCCTGCACTTGTTCCAATACGATCAGCTCCAGCAGCAACGATTTTCACCATATCTTCAGGTGTTCTAACACCACCTGCAGCTTTTACTTTTGCTTTTCCATGAACAGCTTCTTTCATGATTCTAACATCTTCAATTGTAGCCCCTCTTGTTGAAAAACCAGTACTTGTTTTTACATAATCAGCTTTTGCTTCTACGCATAATTCACATGCTTTTTTAATTTCATCTTCTGTAAGTAAACAAGTTTCTAAAATAACTTTTACTAATGTTCCATTAGCAGCTTCAACTACCGCTTTAACATCATCTCTTACTAAATCATAATTTTTATCTTTTAAAGCTCCGATATTCATTACCATATCAATTTCATCAGCCCCATTAGCAATCGCATCTTTTGTTTCAAATGCTTTCACTGCACTTGTATTAGCTCCTAATGGAAAACCAATAACTGTACATACGTTGACATCACTATCTTTTAGATAGTCTGCACAATAAGCAACATGGCATGGATTAATACAAACACTTGCAAAACCATATTCCATTGCTTCATCACAAATTCTTTTAACTGTTTCTAAAGGTGTATCTGCTTTTAAAACAGTATGATCAATCATTTTGTTGTAGTTCATTTTCTTCTTCTCCTTCGTATACTCTTTTAATAGCTTTTAATGCTATCGCTTTATCTCCTTCATACTCTCTTTGACCAACTTCTAAGGCAATAAATTTTTCATGACCTTTTCCTAATAATAAAACAACATCTCCTGGACTTGCCTGTTCAATAGCTTGTTCTACAGCCACTGCACGATTAGGAATAATAATGCTTGGAATATCTGTAATTTCACTTTGGATTTCTTTACAAATTTCCTCAATATTTTCTCCTCGATCATCTAATTCAGTCAAAATCACATGATCTAAATATCTATTGGCCAATGATCCTATTTTCTTTCTTCTTGCCATATGTCTTTTACTTGGTGCTCCTAAAACAGCAATAATATTTCCTCTAGAAACACGATCTGCAAATTTAAAAACATTTTCAAAATCTTTTGTATGACAACAATAATCGACAATAATCGTAATTTTATGTTTATTAGGAATAAGCTCCATTCTTCCATTAACTGGTTTTAAATCACTAATGGCTTCAATGATCATGCGATCATCAAATCCTAAACCAACAAGTACTCCTACCGTTGCTAGAACATTATAAATATTAAAATCAGCAATTGTTGGACAAACAATATGATATAGATTTCCTTTTAATGAAAGATCAAATTCACTATGATCAATATAAAGTTCTATATTTTTAGCCATAATTTCACTTTCATTTTTAATACCATAAGTCATAATTCTTGCTTTCGTAGCTGCTTTAAATTCAGCAAAAACTTCTTCATCTTTATTTAAAACAGCAATCGAATTTGTAGATAACATTGAAAATAATTTTTTCTTACTTTCAATATATTGTCTTCTAGTTCCATGAAAATCTAAATGTTCATCAGAAATATTTGTTAAAACAGCAATATTAAAATCGACTGCATCAATTCTTTTAAGTGCCAAACCATGACTACTTGCTTCCATGGCAACAACCTTAACACCACGTCTTGCCATATCAAACAATTTCTTTTGTACATATAAAGTTTCTGGTGTCGTATAAGGGCACTGTTCTTCCACCCCATCATACTCTAAAGAAATTGTTCCCATGTAAGCTGCTTTACAATAATGATCCATTACACTTTTAACCATTGAAGCAACAACTGTTTTACCACTTGTTCCAGTCACTCCAACAACACGCATTTTCTTACTTGGATAATCATAGAATACATTAGAAACTCTATTTAATTCATCTAAAGCATCTGCTACCTTAATATAAATAATGCCTGGTTGTTTTTCTATATCCTTGCTATGAACAATAACTTTTGCTCCTTGAAAAATGGCATCATCTACATACCGATGTCCATCTACACTCAATCCTTCAATACAAAAGAATATAGAATAGGGTTTTACATATCTTGAATCACTATGAATTGAATATATTTTCATATCATTATCAATATCAAACAACTCATTTAATCGTTTCATTATACCACTCTTCCAATTAACATTTCATCATATGAATCAATTATAACATTCTTCAATTGTCCTATCAATTGTTCATCACTTTGTACTTTTATAAGTAAATAATTATCTCCATGTCCCACATAATATCCATGATCTTCTTTTTCAAAAAGAACTCTTAAAGTTTTACCAATTTGAGATTTTGCATAATTTTCATTTAATTCATGAGAAAGTGCAATCAAACGATTAACTCTTTCATGTTTAATTTTTTCATCAACTTGTACCATGCGAGCTGCAGGTGTTCCTTTACGCATAGAATAAGGGAAAACATGAAGTTGTGTATATCCAACTTTTTTAATAAATTCATAAGTTTTTTCAAACTCTTCTTCGCTTTCTCCAGGAAAACCAACAATGACATCTGTTGTAAAAACAATATCAGGAATCAATCTTCTAATTTTTGATAATTTTTCATAATATTGTTCACAATTATATTTTCTATTCATACGTTTAAGTGTTTCATCGCACCCAGCTTGAAGCGGTACATGTAAATGATCCACAATAATTTTAGATTTTGAAATTAAATCAATAATATCATCAGTAATTTGACTTGTTTCAATAGAAGAAATACGAAGTCTCTTTAATCCTTCTATTTTTGTTAAATCTACTAATAAATCATAAAAACTATAATTTTCTAAATCTTCACCATATCCTGCTGTATGAATCCCTGTTAAAACAATTTCTACATATCCTTTAGCTACTAATTCCTTTGCTTGTTTAATAACACTTTCTGGTTTTCTAGATCGCACTCTTCCTCTAGCATAAGGAATAATACAATATGTACAAAAATTATTACATCCATCTTGAATCTTTAAATAAGCTCTTGTATGTAAAAAACGATCAATATTTAAATCTTCAAATTTTCTTAATTGTTTAACTTCAGAAACTTTCACAATTCTTTCATGTGTTTGTTGATACTTTTCTACTAAATCAACAATTTCATTTCTAAATTGTGTCCCTAAAATGATACTTACACCTTCAATTGCTTCAATATCTTGAGGTGCTACTTGACTATAACATCCAACAACACAAACGGTTGCTTGAGGATTTTTACGAATTGCTTTACGTATCATTTGACGAGATTTACTATCTCCTGTATTTGTGACAGTACATGTATTAACAACATAAACATCTGCCACTTCTTTAAAATCAACTTCTTCATATCCTGCTTCTTCAAACATATTTAACATTGCTTGAGATTCATAGGAATTAACTTTACATCCTAATGTATGGAATGCAACTTTCATTCTTTCACCTACTTTAATTTTTTCATAATTTTTTTATGTACTTTATCACTTAAATAATTTAATTCATGTAATTGATTTATAAATTGTTGAGGTTGTTTATAATAAGTCATAACTTCTCTTATATCATCTAAAGATGTATTTCCTTGGAAATATTTATCAACTATTGGAAAACTATCTACTAAACCATATTCTTTCTTATCAAAAATATAGATTTTCTTTAAACCATCATAATAATAATATTCATAATTTTCATCTTCAGCTATCCCTTTTAAAGAAGAAAAAGCAGAACGTAATACTTTTAAACCATAAAGTTGATAAGGAATTTCTATATTTCTTTGATAATTTTTAACATACAATTGATGTTGTTTTAATGTTAATAACATATAATTATTTAAATATCTTTCATTTATAAAAGGTTCTAAATAAGGAATTAAAATAATTTGTTGATCAGCTTTCATAAGTTTTAAATTTTTTAACGTTTCACTAATAATACTATTAAACATTTTTTGTTTTTCTTCATAATTTAAATATTGAATAGCATCTTGTGTCTCATAAACAAATTTCTTATATTCCCCTTCTATTTTTGTCTTATTATAAATACCATTTAAAATCACTTCATATTTAAACATTTCTTCTTCATTTGTCATTTTAAAAGCAAAACCATCTTCAAGAAAAGTATCTTTTTGTCCTTCAATAAGACGAAACAAATCACATTTTTTTAATTTTAACTCTACCCCATATTTCTTTAATAATTTAATCATTTTGTAAGCTCCCTTGAATAACCAATGACACTCATTAAATAAAGTGGTGCTGTTTCACTTCTTAAAATACGGTTACCTAATGAACAACATTTAATGCCCATCTCGTTTAATTCTTGAATTTCACTTTCATCAAAGCCACCTTCACAACCAACAATAATCAATAATTGATCCCCTGCTTTTAATTGTTGTAAAGTATGAAATAATTCACCATGTTCATGTTGTTTAGCAGTTTCTTCATAAGCCACTAAATTATAATCTTTTAAATAGGGTTTTAATTCTTTAATTGTTTTTACTTCTTCTATTGAAGGTATTCTATTTCTTCCTGATTGTTCACTTGCTTCTTTTAATATTTTTTGATAGCGGGGCAGTTTTTTATTGAATTTGTCTTTAGTAAGTTTAACAACACATCTTTTAGAACTTAATGGAATAATATGATGAACTCCTAACTCACAAGCTTTTTGTAAAACAAATTCAAATTTATCTCCTTTAGGTAAAGCATAAACAAGTGTAACTTCTACATCTAATTCATTATTAATATCTAATTTTTCAATTGGTAAAATTGTACCTTCTTGAACATTTTCAATTGAACATAAATATTGAATATGTTTTAAGTCTACACAAATAATTTGATCACCATTTTTATTACGCATTACTTTTTCTATATGATGTTGATCACTACTTTCTATTTTGAAAGATTTATTTAATTCGATATTTTCATTTATAAAATATTTTTGCATCGTCTTTCACCCCAACATATTCTAGCATAATATTTCCCCAAGAAAAAACAATTTTACATTTTTATTTATATTCCTACAATTTCAAAAAGAAAAGTACAATTTCTCGTACTTAATTAGCTATTATTTTCTTTCTAAATACAAAATAGTTTTATAAAAAAAGAAGTAGCTTTTATACTACTTCCTTATTGAGCTTTTAAAACAAATCCATCTTGATAATCAACTTCTACATGTTGTCCTTGATGAACTGTTCCTTTAATAATTTCTTTAGCAAGTTTTGTTTCAATTTGAGATTGAATAAATCTCTTTAATGGTCTTGCTCCATAGATTGGATCAAATCCTTCTTCTTGAATCATTTGATAAGCTTGATCAGTTAAAGAAATTGTAATCTTTTTATCTTGTAAACGATGAACTAATTGACCAATAAATTTATCAATGATTTTTCTTACTACAGAACCATCTAATGAATTGAACATAACAATTTCATCAATACGATTTAAAAATTCTGGTTTAAAGTGCACTTTTAATTCTTCTTTTACAAGTTTTCTGTTTTCTTCATTATTACCTTCTAATAAATATTGAGAACCAATATTACTTGTCATAATAATAATTGTATTTTTAAAGCTCACTGTATTTCCTTTACTATCTGTAATACGACCATCGTCTAAAACTTGAAGTAGGATATTAAATACATCTGGATGTGCTTTTTCAATTTCATCCAATAATACAATACTATAAGGATGACGTCTTACTGCTTCGGTTAATTGTCCGCCTTCTTCATAACCTACATATCCTGGTGGAGCACCTACTAAACGTGAGACACTAAATTTTTCCATATATTCAGACATATCAATACGTACAATATTCTTTTCAGTGTCAAATAATTGTTCTGCTAAAGCTTTAGCAACTTCTGTTTTACCAACCCCAGTTGGACCTAAGAATAAGAAGGAACCAATTGGTTTTTCTTCATCATTGATACCAGCACGACTACGTAAGATAGCATCTGTTACTTTAGTGATTGCATCATCTTGACCAATAACACGTACTTTTAATGTATCATCTAAGGCTAAAAGTTTTTCTCTTTCAGAAGCCATTAATTTATTCATTGGAATACCTGTCCATCTTGAAATAACTTCTGAGACATTATCAACAGTTACTTTTTCTTGAAGTAAAGCATCATCCGATTCTTTTGCTTCAAGATCAGCAATTTCTTTGGTGATTTTTGGAATATCACCATATTGAAGTTTAGAAGCTTCTTGTAAATTACCTTCTTGCATATATTTATCTTGTAAAGCTACAAGTTTATTTTTTTGATTCTTTAATTCTTTAATATGATCTAATGAAGACTTTTCTTCTTTCCATTTTGCTTTTAATGCTGTTTCTTGTTCAGTTAAAGAAGCAATACGTTCTTTAATATCATTTAAACGTTTTACATTATCTTCATTACTATCTTCTTTTTCAATAGAAATTCTTTCCATTTCTAATCGATTCTTTTCACGTGTAATACCATCTAATTCTTCTGGTAAAGAATCAATTTCCATACGAATAGAAGCACAAGCTTCATCAATTAAATCAATTGCTTTATCTGGTAAGAAACGATCGGTAATATATCTTTGTGATAAATTAACAGCACCAATAATAGCACTATCATTGATTTTAACCCCATGATGTCTTTCAAAAGAATCTTTTAAACCACGTAAGATAGCAATACTATCATCAATTGTTGGTTCATCAACTTGTACCTTTTGGAAACGTCTTTCAAGAGCCGCATCTTTTTCAATATATTGTCTATATTCATCTAGGGTTGTTGCTCCAATACAATGAAGTTCACCACGAGCCAACATTGGTTTTAATAAGTTAGCAGCATCCATCGCACCATCTGTTTTACCAGCACCTACTAATTGATGGATTTCATCAATAAATAAGATGATATTTCCATTTGCTTTTTTAATTTCACCTAAAACAGCTTTCAATCTTTCTTCAAATTCACCACGATATTTAGCACCTGCTACAAGTGAACCTAAGTCAAGTTCATATAAAGTTTTATTTTGTAAAGAAATTGGTACATCATTTTTATAAATACGCCATGCCAATCCTTCAACAATGGCTGTTTTACCAACACCTGGTTCACCAATTAAAATTGGATTATTTTTTGTTTTACGTGACAAGATTTGAATCACACGACGAATTTCATCATCACGCCCAATAACTGGATCTAATTTTCCATTTTCCACATCTTTTGTTAAGTCACGTCCATATTTTTCTAATACTTCATAAGTATTTTCTGGATTTGGATTATCTACCATATGATCACCCCGCATTTCTAAAATTACCTTTTTTGTATCCTTTTTATTCATACCTTCTTGGTTCAATAAATCTTTGATCCAATTTTCATTTATTTCAAATAATGCCATAATGACATGTTCTACTGACATATATTCATCTTTAAACGATGTCATTTGATTATTTGCTTTTGCAAGTAAATCATTTAAGCTATAGCTTATTCTCATGCTATTGACATCAATATTTTCAAGTGTCGGCTTTTGTTGAAGCCTTTGTTCTAATACTTGAATGAAATGATTTTTATCTTTATTTAGCTTAGATAACACCCTTGGAAAAATACCACTACTATCATTCAATAAAACATACAATACATGTTCAATGTCAATTACTTGATGCTTATAACTTAATGCTAATTGACTTGCTTTTTGAATTGCCTCTTGCATCTTGGCTGTAAATTTTTCGATATCCATGTTATCACTCTCCTTTAGCACTCCTTTATCCCTAGTGCTAATTTTATTATATTCATATTTTTAGCACTGTCAACACTAAAGTGCTAAAAAATAAAATTTATTATAAAAAAAGGGAAACATGATTTCCCTTTTAATGAAGTAATTTCATAACATCTTCTTCACTATTAATATTAAGAATATTAACTGCTAATTCATCTAATTGTTCAATGCTTATATTTGATAATTGTTCTTCTAGAATTTTTGATAAACTTCCTAGTTTTACTTTCAAAAGTGTTTCTAAAGTACTAAGTTTTCCAGTCTCAAAATACCGACTTTTAATGTTTCTAATGCTTGCACAAGCGTACTAATAAATGTACTTTCATCAACGTCAAGAGGTAAAGCATTTTTCGCAAATTCACATTCTATAAGATAATTAGCTTGTTTAAAGATTTCATCTGTTTTTTCAATTCCAAAATTCTTAAATAAAACATCATTCATACAATATTCTAACAATCAATAAACAAGTACAAGCATTTCTTCTCCTAAATGTTCTCTTCCTTTTTTAATATTTCCTAATTTCTTCAATTCAAATTTATAATGGCTTTCAGGAGATACTTCAAATATATTTTTCATACTTATCCTCCAAACATCTAAATATATATATTTATTTTTATTGTATCATTATAATTTCAAATTACAATTTGTAAGAATTGATATGATAAAAATTAACATAATCAATAATTTATATCTTGTTCCTTTATATTAGTGATATAATACATAAAAAAGGAGGATTTTTATGAATAATATAACAATAAGTGAATCTATTAAATATATTGGGGTTGATGATACAACACTTGATCTTTTTGAAAGTCAATATATTGTACCTCATGGGGTTAGTTATAACTCTTATCTTATTTTAGATGAAAAGATTGCAGTTATGGATACAGTTGATGCAAGAAAGACAAAAGAATGGTTTGATAATTTAGATAAGGAATTAAAGGAACGTGTTCCTGATTATTTGATTGTTTCTCATTTAGAACCTGATCATTCCGCAAATATTCAATTATTTACAGAAAAGTATAAAGAAGCAAAACTTGTTTTAAGTGCCAAAGCAAAAGCGATGCTTCCTCAATTTTTTAATATTGAAGGATTAGATGAAAGATGTATTGTGGTTAAAGAAGGAGAAGAATTAGATTTAGGAAATCATCATTTGAAATTTATCATGGCACCGATGGTGCATTGGCCTGAAGTCATGGTTGAATATGAAACAACTGAAAAAGTGTTATTTTCAGCAGACGGCTTTGGTAAATTTGGGGCTTTATCACATGATGAAGATTGGGCTTGTGAAGCAAGACGTTATTATTTTAATATTGTTGGTAAATATGGGGCTCCTGTACAAACTTTATTAAAAAAAGCCAGCACTTTAGATATTAAAATGATTTGTCCTTTACATGGTCCTATTTTAAAAGATAATTTAGGATATTATATTGATAAATACCAAATTTGGAGTAGTTATCAAAGTGAAGATGAAGGTGTTTTAGTGGCCAGTGCTTCTATCCATGGAAATACCAAAGAAGTGGCTTTAAAAGTAGTTGATTTATTAAAAGAAAAAGGTGTTAAAGTTGCCTTCACTGATCTTACAAGAGATGACATGGCTGAAGCAGTTGAAGATGCTTTTAGATATTCTAAAATGATTCTTGCTGGAGCTACTTATGATGGTGGTGTTTTTAGTCCAATGGAAGATTTCTTACATAGATTACAACATAAAGGATATCAAAATAAAACTGTTGGACTTATTGAAAATGGTTCTTGGGCTCCTCTTGCAAATAAAGTGATGAAAGAAATGCTTACTCCAATGAAAAATGTTACTATTTGTGAAAATACGGTCACAATTAAATCTACTTATAAAGATGAAAATCAAGAGGCAATTAATCAACTTGTTGAAGAAATATGTCATTAAAAAATCAGCTATTGCTGATTTTTTATATGATTTTTCCTTCAAAATGATCAAGCTCATGTTGAATGATTTGAGCTGTATACCCTTTAAACGTTCTAATTTTCTTTTTAAAATTTTGATCTAAATAACTTACTTTGATACTTTCATATCTTTGTGTCTTTCTTACACCTTGTAATGATAGACAACCTTCTTCAGTTTGATACGTTTTTCCATTTATTTTTAAAATAACAGGATTAATTAAAATAAGATATTTATTTTCATCTAAAACAACCATCATTGTTTTTAAATATCCAATCATATTCGCTGCCATACCAACACATTGTTCTTTGTAAGCTTGAATTGTTTCTAATAATTCATTGGCGATATATAAATCCTCTTTTGTACATGACTTTGATTTTTGTTTTAAAAAGAATTCATCTTTAATAATTTCTTTAACCATTTTTACCACTTATTATAATGAACAACAGATTCATCATAATATTCTTCTTTCTCTTTAATTTCATCTAGAGGATAACCAAAAGCAATAATTGAATGAGGAATTTGATCATTTGGTAAATCAAACAATTTACTTTGGGCAAAAACACGATCCATTTGTGGCCATGTACCAAGCCAAACACTTCCAATACCTAAAGACCAAGCTGCTAAAATCATATTTTGTCCAGCAATAGAACCATCTACAGCAAAATAATCTTTAGAGAATTTAAATGCTTTTGAGTAATCTCCACAAATTAAAATAGCAAAAGCACATTCAAGTAATGGTTTCGCTGGTACACCATTCGCTTCATACATTTGTTTTAAAACTTCTTGATCATCAATTACAATAAATGACCAATCTTTTGAATTAACACATGTTGGTCCTGACATTCCTGCTTTTAAGATTGTTTTGATGTCTTTTTCATCTACTTTTTGATTTTTAAATTGTCGAACACTTTTTCTTGTAAAAATTGTTTCTAATGTATTCATTATTGCACCTCTTTATATTTAATTGCTCTTGAAGGTTTTGAAGCAAAGCTTTTGATTTGAGGAACAATTGTTGTAAAGTGTTTTGTTTGATTATGTTCATCAATTGCTTCTTGGTTTTGCCATTCTTCAATAAAAGTAAAATGACTATCATCATTAATATCTTGATAAAGATGATAAGAGATATTTCCTTTTTCTTCTCTACTTAAAATAATAAGTTCTTTTGTAAGTTTTAAAAATTCTTCTTGATATTCTTCTTTAATATAATTTTCTGCAACAATTTTAATCATAGTATACCTCCATTAGTTGATATATCAACAGTATAATAAAATATTCTATTTGTCAAATAAAAAAATGCTATGCACTGCATAACATTTTAAAAGTCTAAAGCTTCTTTTACAACATCAATTGGCATATCTTGATCTGTCCATAATTTAAATGAAGCAGCTCCTTGATAAAGCATCATTCCTAGACCATTAATTGTTTTACATCCTATTTTTTCAGCTTCTTCTAATAATTTAGTTTTTTCTGGCATATAAATAACATCAGAAACAATTAAATCTTTTCTTAAATAAGAAGTATCTGGTAAAACCATTTTCCCTTCTAATTTACCCATACCTACATTTGTTGCATTTGTAAAAATAACTGACTCATTGATTTCTTTTCTTAATGTTTCATGATCATTTAGATCAAATAATTGTGCTTTACATTGAGTTTGTGAATTGATTTTTTCTACATTTTCTAAAGCACGATCCCATGAAGTATCTTTAATATTGAAAATACTGATTTCTTTAACGCCATCTAAAGCTGCTTGCATAACAATTGCTGTCGCTGCTCCACCAGCACCTACAATTGTCATCTTTTTACCAATAATATCAATTCCTTGATCTTTTAAAGCAGACATATATCCTGTTCCATCAGTAATAGTTCCTGTTAAAACTCCGTTATCATTAATAACTGTATTAATAGCTCCACACATCTTAGCAATTGGTGTAATATGATCTAAATATTGACCAATTGTTGTTTTATAAGGCATTGAAACATTCCATCCTCTTACATTTAAAGCTTTGAAACCTTTAACCGCATCTTCTAATTGATCTGGTTGAATATCAAAAGCTAAATAAGCATAATCTAATCCTAAAGCACGACAAGCAGCATTGTGCATCACTGGTGATTTAGAATGTCTAATTGGTGTAGCAATAAGTCCTAATAATTCTGTATGTCCTGTAATTCTCTTTTCCATTTTTATTTCCCCCATATATTAATAAAAAAGTCTCTTCATCCCATAAGGACGAAAGAGACCATCGCGTTACCACCTTACTTCGTTATTATTTCACAATAATAACCTTACTAAGTACCTACATACTCATACACGTTAACGGGTGTTACCGGAGATATCTACTTACTTCAATACTCTACTCCAAGAGGAATTCAATCATCAAACATAACTTTTTTTCACCAACCAAAAGCTCTCTACTTATGTTTTAATCATCTACTACTTCTTTTCACTGTATTTATTTGTATTAAATCACTTCATCATTTATTTGTCAAAGATTTTTATAAGAATATTACAAAATATCGCCCCTCATGGGACGATATTTATTTTATTCTATTTTCTTTTTTCTAATATAAGTTAAAACAACTAAACTTCCTACCAATAATAAAACAACACCTATAATATTTTCATCATCACCTGTTTTTACTTTTTTAACTTCTTCTTTATTTTCAGCTTTTACAGGTGTTTCCACCACATTTGATTCAATAATAAATTCAGTAGATGCACTTCCTGTTGTTGAATTAATACTTATTGTATGTTTTCCAACTGATAAAGTATTTAAATAATCACTTTTTAATGTGATAATCGTGCTTCCTTCTTTAGATGAATAATTCTTTGAATCAATTATCTTACCATCAATAGATACACTTACAAAATCAGAATAATCTGCATCTGAAACAAATACAAAATCTATTTTGCTATCTTTTTTCCATTTACTATTTTGACCTTTTATAATTTTAGGCGTTTTAATATTTACCATTCTTTCATATCCACAAACATTACAAACAGTATCTTTATCATCATCAAATATATGTTTCGATTCATCTTTATGATTATGACATACTGTACATTCTTGCCAATGAATTTCTTCATTATTCATCCATTTTGTAGAATAATTATGTTCTAATAAATCACCATATTCTTGATTACAAAGTTCACAAACAGCTTTTTGTATGCAAGTAGCTTTTCCACCCGAATGATTTGTACATGTAATTTGTCCATTATTTATAATTGTGCCATTTACAACAACCGTACCATTGTTCGTAAATTTAGCTTTATCAGGGATTGTTAATGTTGTTCCTTCTGGTATTATTAAAGTTTTTTTAGATGAAACCGTTTCTTCACCGATTACAGTGGCATTACCAATAACTTTACCATTATTACCATTGAAAAGAACACTATCATTAATAGAATCATAAGATTCATTTCCTGTTGTTGTTATCCAAGATTGATTAATTGTTGTTGTTTGTCTAGCTTTTATTCCTTCTATATCTTGTGGAGCATTAGCGTCTACTTTACTGTTTTCTATAGAAAGATTACCTCTTGTAAAGATTGCGATATCACCTGTACTAGTTGCATTAATGGTACTATTTGAAATAGATAAAGCAGCATTTCCAAATAAAGCAGGATAGTATCCTTCAGCTTCAATTTGTGCATTTTCAATTTTTAAATTATTCGCATAAATACCGTTGCTTTCTTTACTTATTGCCTTAATAGTTCCACCATTAATTTCTAAATTAGTATCTACGCTTAAAGCAGCATCATAGCCTCTAGCCACCACTTTAGAATTTCCAAGCACTTTCATAGGAGAAAGAGAAATAATTCCAAAACCTGCATATTTTCCTGTTGTTGATTTTGCTTCCGCTTCTAAATAACTATTATCTTTTAAAGTTATAGATGCACCAAATGATTCTAGTCCTGAAACAGAATATTCCGATGGCGTTTCAGGGTCATCTTGTAAACAAATAAGTTTCGCGTTATCTTCTAATAAAACCGAATGAGTAGTATCCCTATTCTTTACTCCCAATTGTAAAGGCGCGTATGTTCCATTTCCTGTATATGTAAGAACCGCATTTCCTGATATCACACATTTTCCATTCCATTCAGCCGAATTTCGTGCCACATTTACATTGATTGTTGTATCCGTAACATGAAGTGCACTATTCATATAAGATGTTTTTTGTGTTACAGTAAAACCTTCTGTATTCAATACTCCTGATCCATATATAGTTAAATCATTAGCTGAAATTCTTTTTAGTTTATTATTTGTATCTTTAGGCACTTCAACTACCATCTTCACAGGGCTATTTTGTACCATAAAGCCCCCATTACATACTAAATTATTAAGTTTTAAATAAAAAGCTTGATCAACTTCATTAGGATTATTACTTCCCCAAAAATTAATTTGTTTATCAGTCGTACCTGTCAATTCATAATTAACATCTCTTTTACGAATATTAATGCCTGTATCTGTAATTTTATAGTTTTCATTTTCAACATTTGCTCCTCCTACATCAATGACGATTGGTGCATTCGTTGGTGTTGCCGCCATTACTGAAACTGGCGCTAATAGTAGCATAAAGCAAAATGTTACAAGCATTGTAATGAGTTTCTTATTCATATTTTTCCTCCTTCACCATTAAATATTGATACCGCAACTCTCATATAAAACTAATAAATAATCGTTACTTTAAATTGTACAAGCACCATTTTTTTGAGACTGTATGTCTCATCTATCTATAATATACTTCTTTACCTCTTATTTGTCAATTTCACACACAAAAATTATATGCAAAATAAAAAACATCAACTTAAGAATATAATCTTAAAGTTGATGTCTCTTTTATTTTTTCATCCATGTATGGGGACAATCTTCATCATAATCTATTTCACCATAAGCTTTAAAGCCTAATTTTTCATAAAAAGGTTTAGCTTGTAATTGCGCATGTAAACAAACATTTCCTTGAATTAAAGAACAAGCAGTTTTAACAATATATTGTCCTACCTTTTTACCTCTATATTCTTTAATCACTGCTATTCTTCCAATAACATTTGCTTGTAAAGGATCATCATAATAATAGCGACACGTTCCAATTGCTTTTTGATGATCAAAAACAACAAGATGTTTACATACTTCATCTAAATCATCAAATTCATCTTTAAATCCTTGTTCTTCCATAAAAACTTTAATTCTAATTTTTTTTGCTTCTTGAGGCAATTGATCATAAATTTTATAATTCATATTTTTCTCCTATAATAACATTGTTGCGACAACAATTGGAATTGTAATCACTGATAATAAAGTTGAAACAACAATATTTCTTGTAATGATTTTAACATTTGCATTATATTGTGTTGCCAGCATTAAAACCATTGAACCTACTGGCATGGCATTAGTAATAATTGTAATATTCGCATAATATGGGTCAATATGTATTAAACGACAAATAAGCATTGTCACAAAAGGAACAATCATTAAACGAACAAAAGCAAAGACATAACTACGCCAATCTGTAAAACTATCTTTAATAGGATAAACAGCTAATGATGAACCAATCATCATCATTGAAAGTGGAGCTGTAAGTGAACCAACACTATTAATCGTATCCATAAGTACACTAGGAAGTTGAATATCGAATAAGTAAATAAATATTCCTACAAAAATCAAAATAATTCCTGGTGTTAATAATTGTTTAAAATTTAATTTAAATTCACTATCGTCTCCTTTTGTTAGACACATAATAGCGTATGTATACACAAAAAAGTTAAAAGCCATATGAATAAGTGATGCATAGAAAACAGCTTCTTGTCCAAAAACATCTAATAAAACAGGATATCCCATAAATCCTGTATTCGCAAAAACGACCATACATTCATAAACAGGCCAATCTTTTTTAGGAAATGGAAAGATTCGATTAATGATTTTCCCTAAAATAATAAAACCGATATACATTAAAATACCTGCACCTATCATTAAAAAGACAATACTTTTATTACTTCCTTCAACCCCCGCAATAGAACTAATAATCAACATTGGTGAAGCAACATTGACAATTAAAGCTGATATTTTTTTATTTGTATATTCATCAAAAATATGACATTTAAATAAAACAAATCCTAAAACAAGTAATAAAAACAATTTTAACATTGTTTGAAAGACAACCATGATATCCATAAATTTCCCCCTCTATAAATCCTTACTATCTTATCATAATTCAATTTTTTCTTTTGTTTTTTTCAAAAAACTAAAATAATATCATTTTTGCCTGTGTATCATAACAAAAAAATTGTAATAAAAGGGGTAATCCCAAATTATTACAATCTTTTAATTATTCTAACAAAGATTAATATAAATCTTTCTTTGTTCTCTTTAATTTTAAAAATAAAGTACCTAAACCAATAAAAATAATTAATAAAACAACAATCATATAGAAAGTTCCAATACCTAATGTTTTTGAACCTAATAAAGATAAATCAAATCCAAACCATCCTGTTGGTGCACCATAATTTAAAAAATTATAAGGAGCCAACATATCCTTGTACCATCTTATATGAAAAACATTTCCTAAAACAATCACATAACCTACATAAACAAGTGGTGGTACTACTGAATAATAAACATGTTTTTCATCTGGTCTATAGTGTTCACTAAATAATAGAAAATCAATAATAGCAAGAACTGGTGTAATGAAATGTACACATAAACTTCCTGCTCCATTATTTAAATAGGCACCAATAAATCCTTGACTATTCGTTGGTGCAAGTAACAACATATAAACAAAGAATGTTAATGTAATGGAAATCGTTGCCATAAATTTAATAAGGTACATCCCTTGTGGTATATATTTTACTTTTTTTAGATCATAAATAATGAAAATCACTAACATAATATCTATAAAGATATTGGATAAATTCGTAAAATACGTAAAAAACATCCAATGATCTAATGATTGTAACATTCCATAAAGAGATGCGACTACTGCAATGATTTTCATTATTAAAGATATCTTACTCTTTTTCATTTTTATCACCCGCAACACTATACCACAATATATTTTGAAGTTCAAATATTTTATACTTTTCTTTTTTGATAAAGACGTATCATAAAAATAATAATGCATAATGAAACAAAAGCAACAAATAATGTTAATAATACATTTTGTGTAAATCCAGCAACAAGATATCCTATAAAACAAGCACTTGCGACAACTAAGGCATATGGAATTTGAGTGGTTACATGATAAAGATGATTACACTTTGCACCTGTAGAAGCCATAATTGTCGTATCTGAAATAGGTGAAATATGATCACCACAAACGGCACCTGCAAGAATGGAAGCAATGGAAATCACCAACATTGTTGATCCTTCTGGAAATAAAGAAGTTGCCATCGGAATCAAAATACCAAAAGTTCCCCAAGATGTCCCTGTTGAAAAAGAAAGACCTGCCCCAACAATAAATAAACATGCTGGTAAAATAGCTGTTGAAATAGAAGCAGATTGTAACGTATTATAAACAAATGCCCCTGCTTGTAACTGATTAGAAACTAAATCTCCTAAAGACCATGCAAGAACCAAAATCAAAATAGACGGAACCATTGCTTTAAAACCTTCAGGAATACATTCTACAAATTCATTATAAGAAATAATTTTTCTTGGAATATATAAAATAAAGACAAAGATCAAAGTAACAAATGTACCATAAACAAGCCCTCTTGAAGCATCACATTGACTAAAAGCAGTAATTAAATCTTTTCCATCAAAGAATCCTCCAGTATAAATCATCCCAATAATACAACTCATAATTAAAACAATAACAGGTAAAATCAAATCTAGAACTTTCCCCTTTTGATTATAAGAAATTTCTTCATTTGTCTGATAAGAATCATCCCCAAAACAAACATCGCCATTTTGAGCAGCTAATTCATGTTTTTTCATCTTTCCAAAATGAAACTCACTGCCAATAACATAACAAACCATGACAATTGTTAAAAGAGCATAAAGATTAAAAGGAATTGTATTTAAAAACAATTGAAAACCATCCCCTGAGGTATAACCACTTACAGCTGCAGCCCATGATGAAATAGGTGCAATAATACAAACAGGTGCTGCCGTACTATCAATAATATAGGCAAGCATTGCTCTTGAAACTTTAAATTCATCTGTGATTTCACGCATAACACTTCCAACTGTTAAACAGTTAAAGTAATCATCAACAAAGATAACAACACCTAAAATAAAAGTAGAAAACAAAGATTGTTTAGAAGATTTCATCTTCTTTTTAGCCCATTTTCCATAAGCTTGACTTCCTCCACTTTTAGTCATTAAAGTTACAATAATTCCTAACATTACTAAAAATATTAAAATTCCAATATTAGAAGGTTTACTTAAACAATTAACAACTGTATCAAACAATAAATTTAAACTTTCAACAAGATGAAAATTTGTTAGTAATAAAGTTCCTGAAACAATTCCAATGAGTAATGAAATATAAACTTCTTTTGTTTTTAAAGCAAAAATAATTGCGATTACAGGCGGTAATAAAGCCCATATTGTCTTTACATAATTCATTCTTTTCCTCCATAAAAAAAGTACCTTGAGAATATCAAAGTACTTTACATACAAGATAGCTCTCCACTAAAAAGTGACAAGAAATTATATATTTTATAATTTCCCAGATAAATAACATTTGGTGTTGTTATTTTCTTCGGCACGTTTCCCTTTCATTGTTGACTGTCACCAAACATTATCAACAATTACTCTTGATTCATGCACCTCTACCAATTCTTCTATTTTGTCTTTTCAAGAATAACAAAGTCCAACATACTTGTCAATAAAATTGTATGAAATCAAGTACAATTTACTATGGTATAATACCTTTAGGAGGTAGTAAAATGAATGATTATATCATAAACTTTTTAAAAAAAATCATGGCAATTGATAGTCCTTCTGGATATACCAAAGAAGTCATTCACCATTGTCAAAAAGAAGCTGAGAATTTAGGATTTCATACGCATCAAACAAATAAAAGAAATCTAGAAATTTATGTTGAAGGTCAAGATGATTATACAGTAGGATTTTGTGGTCATGTGGATACTTTAGGATTAATGGTTAGAAGTATTAAAAGTGATGGCACATTAACTTTTACAAATGTTGGTGGTCCAATTATTCCTACATTGGATGGTGAATATTGTCGTATTCATACAAGAAGTGGTCAATGTTATACAGGAACAATTCTTTCTAATTATCCTGCTGTTCATGTTTATAAAGATGCTAAAAGTGCACCAAGAGATTGTGAAAATATGCATGTAAGAATTGATGAAGTAGTTAAAAATAAAGAAGATGTACAAGCTTTAGGTATTCAAAATGGTGATTATATTGCTTATGATCCTAAAACTGAAATTACAGCATCTGGTTTTATTAAATCACGTTTTTTAGATGATAAAATGTCTGTCGCTATTTTATTTGGAATGCTTAAGCATTTAGCTAATAATCATATTAAACCCAAACATAATCTCATTATTATTATTTCTACTTATGAAGAAGTAGGACACGGAAGTAGTTATATTCATCCTGATATTGATGAATTGATTGCTGTAGATATGGGATGTATTGGTGAAGATTTAGCTTGTAGTGAATATGATGTCAGTATTTGTGCTAAAGATGGTAGTGGACCTTATGATTATGATTTAACTTCTAAACTCATTGAACTTGCAAGTACGCATCAGTTACAATACGCTATTGATATTTATCCTTATTACAGCAGTGATGTTTCAGCCGCTTTACGTGGTGGTCAAAATATTAAAGGCGCTTTAATTGGCCCAGGTGTAGCAGCTAGTCATGGTATGGAAAGAACACATCTTCAAGCTGTAGAAAATACTTTAAAATTATTACTTGCTTATATAGCATAAAAATGTTGCCAAATGACAACATTTTTATTTTACTTTAACACCAAGGATCCCTATTAAATCTACAGCTTGAAAATCATTAATAATCAATCCTTTTAAACTTGCTAGATCAAACATTGCCCCTTGTATTTGACATGTAGATAAATCTAATCCTTTATGATGTAATGAAGCAAGTTCACTTTGTATTAAATTTGTTTCATTAAATTGTATTTTTTTAAAGTTTGCATCATAAAATGATGCTTCTTGTAAATCACAATGATCAAACATAACATTTAACAATTGACTTGATGATAAATTACTATAACGTCCCTGACAATGATCAAATAAAACATCTTTTAAATTTGTTTCAATAAAAGAAGTTCCTGTTAATTTACAGTTTTTAAATTGTACACGATTTAAATATTGATGATCAAAATTTTGATTTGATAGATCACATTTATCAAAAGTAACATCTATTAAATCAAGATGCTTTAATGAAACTTTAGTAAAATCAATATTTTCAAAAAAACAACCATCAAAAGTTAAATCTTGAATAATTGTTCTTTGTTGAATATTTTGATCAATATGAATATCTTGAAATTTCATTTTTTTTAAACATTCTTCAAAACTTGTTTTTTCTATATAGGATAGTTTAGGTGCAACTAACTTCATTTTTTCTCCTTCTTTAAGGAATCCCAAAAATTCCAAAATTCTTTTTTTTGAACAATTCCATTTCTACTTAAAATAACATAATCTTCTCCTTGCCAAGCATAAAAGACATCTGTTTCTTTAAAATCATTTTTTAAATAAAATTGTTTTCTTTTTATTCTTTGTTCTTTATTAGAAGTATCTTTAATTTTTTCAATATCTACAATAATCTTTTTAGAATCATATTGTTTTGCTAGATCATTAAGAATATAGCTTCCTATACCTTGATCACGATATTCTTTTTTTACAGCAAGATATAAAATATGCGCTATTTGACTTTGAATACATAAAATAGCAAAACCTACAAGTTGATTTTCTTGATAATAACCATAAATAGCGCCTAAATGTAATTCATCAAATAATCGAGTTAAATCCATTTGTTCATTTTTTGGAAATGCTTGTTGATAAAGTGGATATACTTCTTCTATTTCTGTGCTATGAAAAGCGATTTGTTTTTTTATCATTTTAAAAAACTCTTAATTTCTTAAGAGTTTAAATAAGTCCTTTTTCTTCTAATTGTTTTAAACAATATGCAATACCATTATCATTATTAGATAAAGTAATATAATTAGCTCTTTCTTTTACTTCATCTACAGCATTTTCCATAGCAACACCATATCCACAATATTCAATTAATGATAAATCATTATAACCATCACCAAAAGCAATTGTTTCTTCTTGTTTAATTCCTAATTTCTTACATAAAACATCTAAAGAAGCAGCTTTATCAATTCCATTTGCCATACATTCAATAAAATAAGGATCACTTCTATAAATAGACATCTTTCCTTCATATGGAGCTTTGAATTCATCTAAAATTTGAGCCACATACGCAGGTTCTCCAGTAATCAATACTTTATTGACATCAAAGCTCACTTCTTTTTTAAAATCTTGAACATGTTTTATATTCATTTTTGTTGTAAAGCTTTCTAATTGAATCCAATGATCTCCTATATCTTCTGTAATGATTTCAGTTGCATTGTATGTAAGTGGAGATAAACCAAATGCTTTTGCTCGATCATACATTTCATGTGCTATTTCACTTGATAATGTTTGTTCATAGACAACTTCATTTGTTTTATAATCTAATACTCTTGCTCCATTGAAAGATAAAAGATATCCTCCTACTTGATCTAAGGTTAATTCTTTTGCTTCTTTAAAGATACCAGCTGTTGGTCTTCCAGAAGCTAAAACAATAATAACACCTTTTTGTGCTAATTTAATAAGTTCTTGTTTTGTTTCTTCTAAAATATTTTTATTTTTATCTGTTAATGTTCCATCTAAATCTAATGCTATTAATTTATACATTTTTCTACCTACCTTTGCGACTATTATAACAAAGCCTTTATAAAAAACAAAATTATTTCTTAAAATGAAAAAGCAATGTTTACACATTACTTTTCAACACCCCTGCCAAGGACTTTTATTATACCATATTTTAGAGTTCAAAAATATGATTTAATAGTTGAATTCCTGTTTTTGTTTTAAAAACATTCTTTTTCATTTTTTCGATAGCTTCTTTAGTTAAATTCGATTCATCACCATTTACTAAAAAGTCAGCTTCTAATAAAATTTGATAATCTAAACCATCCACTTGATCATAAGTATGATGATGACCTACTAAATAAGCAGCTCTTTCAATAATTCCTCGATCTAAATTAAAATCTTTTAAAAATTCTTTGACTAATGCTGGACCTTCTTTTTCTTGTAAGTCACCTTCACAATGTCCATATTTTTCTCTACATAATGGACAAGCTATATCATGACAAATAGCAGCAACTTCTAAAATAAATTGTTCTCTTTCTTCTAAATGTTCTGCTTTACCAATAAGTCTTGCATATTGGTGAACTTTGATAAAATGTGCGACATCATGTTTGATTTTATGACCTTGTGTATATAAAATCATTGCAAGTTCTATTTCATCTATCATTTTCTTCTACCATTTGATCAATTAGTTCAATGACTTCTTGAATCATCCCATCACAATGAGGTTTCTTTTGTCCACCATTTTTAGCATTTTCTTTAAGTAAATCTGCACAATTAATAAGTCCATGATGATTATTAGAAATTGTTTTGATAAATTGGTTCACTTTTGCTGGTGAATCAATTCCTTTTGCTCCTAAAATCATTAAACCACTGGTAATAGCACCACAGACGCTCCCACATTTCATACCACCACCAAAGTTACATCCCAAATGATTAGCAAGTTCTTTATTGATTCCTAAATCATCGGCATAAACTTCCATAATTGTTTGTGCACAATTATGAACCATTGGTTTAGCATTTCTTAATTCTTTTGCTTTTTCTACATGTTTATTCATCTTTCAAATTCCTTTTCTTTTTATATCTTTATTATAACGAATTTTTATTTTGAATAAATCTTTTTTTGCCAACTTCTTTTTTGACAATGTGGACATTTCATATATCTTGTTCTTCCATAATGCATTGCAAAATAAACTTGTTGATAGCTTGGAATATATTTATGATGACATTTTTGACATTCATAATAGCCTTCTTCTGTTTCTATTTTTAAAGCAACTGATACACCAATAATCAAAAAGATAAAGCTTAAGATAAACAAGATGACTTTTAATACACTGTTTTCAACAAAATAAACAGACATAAAAATTAAAATCAAAAAGATACTCGTTGAACCAATGCCAATAACATTTTCATAAAAGAACATTTTCTTTGTTTGTTTTACTTCTTGACCTGCCATCATCAATAAATTATCTTCTGCCTTTTGTTGGTAATTTCTTTCTTCGATAAATTCTCCCGTTAACAGCTCATTGACTGAAATATCCAATATTCGACAGAGTTCTAACATATACATAGGATCTGGTAGACCCTTCCCTCTTTCCCATTTAGAAATTGTACGATCACTAATTCCTAAATAACTTGCAAGCTTAGCTTGTGTAAGCTTTTTATCTTTTCTTCTTTGAGCAATAAAATTCCCTATTTTTTTTTGATTCATAACTTTCACCTCACTTGCATTTTATGTATATTCATACAAAATGTAAACAAACGCATCGTAGAGATAAGAAAAGCAGCCTTAATTTGCTGCTTGATGATGATAAACTTTTGGGCGTACATGAATGAAATAAACAAGTGCTAGTGCTAATACAGTAACAAACCAACTAATTGGATAAATGATTAATAAATGATCGTATGAGGCAATTGATGGATAAATTGTATATAAGTAAGCAAGTCTTACTCCACAAATTCCCGCAACACAAATACCTGCTGGAACACTAGAATAACCAACACCTCTCATTACACTTGAGAAAACTTCAATTGACATGTTAAGGAATTGGAATGGTAAAATGATTTTCAATCTTGTATAAGCTAAACTAGCTACTGAAACATCTGATGTAAAGAAACTAATAAAGAAATGATCAAAAATTACAAATATCATACAAGCAACCATTGTTGTTGCTCCCCCTAATAAGAAAGATTGAAGTGTAATCTTTTTACAACGGTCATATTTTTTAGCACTATAATTTTGTCCAATAAATGTAACCGCAGCTTGAGCAAATGAACTTAATATATAATAAGCAAAATATTCATAGTTTAAAGCTGCTGAACTGGCTGCAATGGCATCTGAACCTAAAGCATTTAATGATGATTGAATACAGACATTCGAAATAGAAAAGACCATGCCTTGTAAACCAGCAGGTACCCCAATTTTTGCAATTCTTTTTAAGATTCGATCATTGATTTTTAATTGTTTTAAATCAATTCTTAAAGCATCTGTTTCATGCATTAACCAATAAAGTAACATCATAGAACTAAAGATATTAGAAACAACAGTTCCAATAGCTACTCCTTCTACAGACATATGTAAAACAACAACAAAGAATAAATTTAAAATAACGTTAATGACTCCACCAATAAATAATGCAATAAGTGGTCTTTGAGTATCTCCTTTACTTCTTAAAACAGCTGCAGCAAAGTTATAGAGCATGACAAAAGGAACCCCAATAAAATAAATTTTTAAATATACTTCTGCAAGATTAATAATATCATCTGGTGTTGACATCAACTCTAAAATAGGTCTTGCGAAAAAGAATCCTACAAACAATAAAACAATTCCAATAATCACCGACATTAAAATTGAAGTATGTGCTGCAAGTGATGTTCTCTTTTCATCATTTTGTCCTATAAATGATGCAATAACAACATTAGCACCTATTGATAACCCTACAAATGAGTTAACAAGTAAATTAATGATTGGCCCATTTGCTCCAACGGCAGCTAATGCCCCACTTCCTGCAAAACTTCCGACAACAGCAACATCTGCTGCATTAAATAATTGTTGTAAAATACTACTTGCTGCTAATGGTAAAGCAAAAAGTATGAGCTTGTTCCAAATAGAACCATTTAACATATCAAATGTTTTCTTTTTCTTCATATTATCCCTCCTGTTTACTATTCTATTTCTTTTAATTCAAGATGTACAATAATAATTGTGTAATCTACTATAACTTAAATGTATAGTGATATTTTATCTTCTTTATTTTTATTATTCCAATACTTTTATTGTAGATAATATTATGCTTATAAAGCATATTTTAGCAAAGAAAAAAGAAATGAAATCATTTCTTTGTCATACGATATTGCTTTTCTAAAGTAAGCCAACGTGATGCTTCTACATGAAAAAAAGCTTCTAATTTTTTAGCAATTTCTTCATTAAGTTCACATTCACCTAAAATAAGTTGTGTCACTTCATCTAGATTCATATCCATCTTTTGTGCAAAATCGTTATAAGAGATATTTAAAGTTGTAAGTATATCTCGAATATAATATCCCGGTGCATAAGCAACCGCATTTGTACTTTTGTCCATCTTTTTCACCCAATATGTATTATATTCTTTCTGTTATTTTGTTGCAATAAATTATTTCCAAGGAAATAATTTAGAAAAGAGTCAGAAAAAATCTAACTCTTAAATAATTTGGAAAATATAGAATTTTAAATAAGATGTTTCTTCCATTGTCCATAAAATAGGATGATCTGCATTTTGTTGAGTAACAGAAACTTGTTTTAAAACAACGCCTGCTTCACTTGCAGCTTCTCTTAACATTTTTTCAAAATTAGCTGTTTCCATAAAACGTGAACAACTACATGTAATAAGATATCCTCCATTTTTTAAAACTTTCATTGCTTGTTTATTGATTCTTTTATAACCATTATAAGCTTTTTGAACAGTTCTTCTTGATTTCGTAAATGCTGGTGGATCTAAAACAATTATATCAAATTCATTTTCTTTTAATTCATCTAAATAATCAAAGACATCTGCTTGTACAAAATCAATTTTTTCTTCTAAATGATTAAGTTTAGCATTTTGATAGCCTTGATCTAATGCTGTTTTAGAAACATCAACAGAAACAACATGACTAGCATTTCCCATAGCAGCATTTAATGCAAAACCGCCTGTATGACTGAAACAATCAACAACACGTTTTCCATGAGCAATTTTTCTAAGTAAATAACGATTTGATTTTTGATCTAAAAAATATCCTGTTTTTTGTCCATTTTCAACATCTACATGTAATAATAAACCATTTTCATTAATAATTGTTTGTGTAGGTAAATCTTTATTTTTATAATAGCCTTTATATTGTTCTAAACCTTCTTTAGTTCTAATTTGGATATCATTTCTTTCATAAATACCTTTAACATCTTCTCCATCTGCTTTTAAGACATCTAAAACAATTTCATAAATCATATCTTTAATTTGTTCTAAACCATAAGAACTGATTTGACTTACTAAAATATCATTATAACGATCTATCACAAGTCCAGGTAATAAATCAGCTTCTCCAAAAATTAAACGACAATTAGATAAATTATCTCCTTCAACAGTTTTTCTAAAATCATAGGCTTGTTGTATTCTATTTTGAAAAAATTGACGATCAATTATTTCATTTTGATTTTTTGATAAAATACGCACTGTAATATGACTTTCTAAAGAAATAAAACCTGTTCCTAAATATCTTCCATCGCGTGTAACAATATCAACAAGTTCTCCATTTTTGATATTTGGATCACATTGTTCTAAATTATTTTTATACATCCACATTTGACCTTTATCAAGCCAAGTAACACCTTCATTTGAAATAACAATTTCTGGATAATTTCTTTCCATTCTACTTACTCCTTTTATTTAATATTTATACCACCAAAAATACAACGTGCATTAAGATAAATAACTTTTGTATTTTCAATTTTATTTTCTCTTTTATGAAGATCAACACCACCTAAAAAATTAGATGATTGTATTTGAATATTCACATCATCAGGTAAATATAAATCAACACCACCAAATAAAGTTGAAATTGTAATTGTTGTTTCTTCATTTAAATAGGCTTTTGATAAATCTAATATTAATCCATTAAAAGTGACATCATAATTTCCACCTGTATATAATTTACCATCATAAATATTTTGATGTGGTTTCTTTTTGGTAAAAGTATCTTTAAAAATCATTTTTAATCCTATTAATACAAAGATAACAGGAACTACTAATTTCCATGCAAATTGGAAACTTATTATACCTTGACAATAGAGTAAAAGATAGATCCCTACAATAAGACCTATGATATTTCCTGTTTTATCTTGATCTTTAAATAAGCCAAGAAAACAAGGAATAATAATAAATAATGTCCACCATCCATCAAAGAATAAATCTATATTTGTAATATGAAAAGTATTTAATCCTATAATAACTCCAATAATGATGAAAATAAGACCTATAACTGTATTTTCAATTTTTTTCATACATTTCTCCTCACTAATTTTCATCATTATAGCATAAATTGTCATAACAAAAATAGCACTTTCGTGCTATTAATGAAGTAATTCTAACTCTTGAATAAATCCATGATTTAAAATATCTTTAAATTCTTTTGAAGTTTTTTCTGATGTTTGTTTTTTTAGTTCAATTAAAAAAATAATTTGATATTCTTCATTAAGGATTGACGAAGGATTATTTTTCATCAAATGCAGTACAATTTTAAGTTCATCATCATTTAAAGAATAATGATGTGCCTTGCAAATGTTACTCAACTCCTTCTTTGTCATATTTTGTAAATTATGATTTAATGCTCTTATATCCTTCATATTCACCCCTTCTTTCTTTATAAATATTATATCTCTAAAAAAATTTTGCTTCAATCATTATGATCTATTGCCTCAATTTCGTAAATGTCTGATAAATTTATAATTTGTTTATTTTGAAGAGTGATTATTTTATTATTCATATCTAGTTTTTTTATACTTTGTATCATTGTTTGATAACTTCCACCTGCTTTTCTAGCATCTTTTTTAAAATAAGTAATCTTTACTTTTTCTTTTGTTTCTATAAAATAGTTTAATTTTTGATTTAAAATTTGTTGTTTATTTTCATCGATTTCTCTTTTTTCTTCAGTTATTCTTTGTGTTTCATGAATAAGTTGTTTATGTCCTGTAAGTGCAGCAAAAGGAGCAAACTGTGCTGCACGATCTTTTTGAGACATATGTTTATACTTTTTAGATTTTTTATAAGGAAGATTTATGATATCACCATAATCATGAATATTTTTTATTGTGGCCATTACGCTTTATGTCCCCCTATAATTTCATTTCTTTCTCTTGTTGTTGCTCCTTCTTCTAAATTCATTCCTTTAAGAATTGCATTTTTACCATATTTTTGTTTGATTTTAAGAGTTGCTTTTTGTAAATTTTTTTCTTTTTCTAAAGCTTCTTTTTCATCTTTTTGATTTATATTTTGATGGTTTGTAAATAAATTCAATTGTCGATGATAAATCATATCTTTTACTTTATCTTCATATAAAACATTGGATGCTGAAATATTGATTCTTTTAACCATTAAATTCCTATTTACTATTTCATCAAATTTCTTTATTACTTCTTTAATTATCAATTTTGATGATGAAGTGTAACGCTCTAAATTGATTGTTCCACGTGCATGTTTAGGAATCTTTCGATTATAACGATCGATCATCATTTCTCCATGATATTCATTATCTTTATCATAACCAATCGTTAAAATAATTTGATTGGTTACTAATCCTTTTTCTACTAAATCAAGTGCTAACAAATCTAACATTTCTTTAACAATCAATTTTGTTTTTTCAAAATTATAAGGACAACTTAATACCTGACCTGTTCCAACACTATTTCTTTCGGGTTTATAATTTTTAATATCTTTCATTGTACATGATTCATAACCCCAAGCATGGTCAATAAGTAACTCAGCATTAACACCGAATAAATCATAAAGAAGTTTTTCATTATAATATTCATTCTCTGTACCTTGTGAACATTTTGCGATATCTCCCATTGTATAAAGTCCTTCTTTTTCTAATTTTTTAGCATATCCTTTCCCTACTCGCCAAAAATCAGTGATTGGACGATGATTCCATAAATACTTTCGATATCTTTCTTCATTAAGTAAGGCAATACGTTGACCATTATCATCTTTTTTTATATGCTTAGCAACTATATCCATTGCGACTTTACATAAATATAAATTCGTACCAATTCCTGCTGTCGCTATAAGGCCAGTTGTTTCATAAATATCACTTAAAATTTGGGAAGCTAACTCTTTAGGTGTTTTTTGATAAATGTGAGTATAATGTGTTATATCCATAAAAACTTCATCAATTGAATAAACATGAATGTCTTCAGGAGAAACATATTTAAGATAAATTTTATATATTTCTTGGCTCCACTTCATATAATGGGACATTCTTGGAGTTGCTATTTCATAAGCTATTTTTAAATGTTTATTTTTTTGGAGTTTACTTTCTAAGCATGATTCACCATTAAAATAATGACTTTCTTTTAGCCTTTTATTATTTTCTCTGTTAATGGTTTGGATTACTTCAAATAATCTTGCTCTACCTGAAATACCATATTTCTTTAAAGAAGGAGAAACAGCTAGACAAATTGTTTTTTCTGTCCTGCTAGCATCAGCAACAACAAGATTTGTATCTAAAGGATCATAACCTTTTTCAATACATTCGACAGAAGCATAAAATGATTTAAGGTCTATCGCTAAAAAAATGCCCATTTTACATCTCCTTTCTTTCATAAAAATATAGTAAAATATCTTATCTAAATATATAACAAAAATTCAAAAAAAGTAATAAGTTATTTTATAAATAATATTTAACTGATTATTTATGGTGTATACACTTTTTTATTTATTTTTTTAAACTTTTCTATATAATAAAGACCTAGGAGGAATTTATGAAAGAATATAAAACACTTTTATTTGATATAGATGGTACTTTACTTGATTTTAAAAAAGCTGAAGACTATGCTATGCATAAAACATTTAGTGATCATCATTTAGAATTAACATCAGAAATATTTGAAATTTATGAAGAAATAAATTCAAAATTATGGAAAGATTTTGAATTAGGATTAATTGATAAAAAAACAGTAGTTTATAAGCGCTTTGTTAAATTATTTAATGAACTTGGAATTGAAGAAGATGGTGTAGCCTTTGAAGATGAATATCAATGGAATTTAGCGCATGGTGCCTATTTGATTAAACATGCCATTGAAATATTAGAATATCTTTCTAAAAAATATGATCTTTATGTTGTGACAAATGGTGTGGCTAGTACGCAATATAATCGTTTAAAGTTATTAGATTTAAATAAATATTTTAAAGATATTTTTATCTCTGAAGAAATTGGGTATCAAAAACCTAAAATTGAGTTTTTTGATTACTGTTTTAGACATATTGAACACTTTGATAAAGATAAAGCACTTATTATCGGTGATTCTCTTACAAGTGATATGCAAGGCGGTATAAATGCACAAATTGATACATGTTGGTATAATCCACAACATGATAAAACATCCATAAAAATTGATTATATTATCCATGATTTAAAAGAATTAGAAAATATGCTATAAAAGTTCTCATACAGGAGAACTTTTTTTGATGAATAAAAAAACATAAAAAAAAGAAGGAACTGGCAACGAGCTATTTTCGCACAATGTACTATCTTCGCC
>OGZP01000205.1_pt1 | contig 52064 bp, 46 predicted proteins | sample 1576811 | NCBI WGS metagenome assembly OGZP01 (sample SAMEA3541553, study PRJEB24748) | human gut metagenome | biome: human gut; feature: human-associated habitat; material: faeces | place: China | collected 2012
CTCTCCCTTTTGTAAAGCTTTTTTTCTGTCTTTTTTTGTTTTTTTCTCTATTCCCCTCTTTTTCTGCCTTTATATCAACGTTTTTTTATCTGTATTTTTTTGTCATGATTAAAAAAAACGATCTTTACAGAACGTTTCTTTGCCTTATGACTATATGATTTCTTTACTGTCCAGGATGATCGTTGTTGGTCCATCATTGATCAGCGAGACTTTCATCATCGCTCCAAAGATTCCTGTTTCTGTATGGACCCCTGCATTTTCTAATGCTTTATTAAAATATTCATATAATGGTTTTGATATTTCTGGTTTAGCAGCATCTAAAAAACTAGGTCTCCTTCCTTTTTTACAATTTGCATATAAAGTAAATTGTGAAATAGAAAGGATTTCTCCTTTGATATCCATCAATGATAAATTCAATTTTTCATTTTCATCTTCAAAAATCCTTAAATTGATAAGCTTATTAATCATCTTATCAACAATTTCTTCATTATCATCATTCGTAATACCTACTAATACCATAAATCCTTGTTTGATTTGTCCATTTATTTTTCCTTCAATTTCCACACTTGCTTCACTTACTCTTTGTACAACTAATCTCATATTCATTTCTACCTTTCTTTTTATAAAAGTGTTATAATCATTATAATTCATTTTGTATTAAGGAGGAAGATTTTTTTATGAGTGGAACTTTAGCTTATAATATGAGACCTCAATCTCTTTTAGATATATTAGGACAAAAACATATTATTGGTGAAAATGGTTTATTTACTAAATTTGTAGAAAAGAATCATCCAATGTCTGTTATTTTATATGGCCCACCAGGTTGTGGTAAAACAACTCTCGCAATGGCTTTGGCTCATGATTTAAATATGCCTTGTCGTACTTTCAATGCATCTACAGGAAATAAAAAAGAAATGGATTTGATTATTGAAGAAGCTAAATTATCTAATGGTCTTTTTGTCATTATCGATGAAATTCATCGTATGAATAAAATGAAACAAGATAATTTACTTCCTTATGTAGAAAGTGGTCTATTGATTATTGTTGGATGCACAACAGCTAATCCTTATCATTCAATCAATCCTGCCATTCGTTCAAGATGTCAAATCATTGAAGTTAAGCCTTTAACTCAAGAAGATATTATTCAAGGTTTACATCACGCTTTAGATAGCGAAAAAGGCTATCACCATCAATATCAATGTGATGAAGAAGTCTTGCAACATATTGCTCGTCTTTCATCAGGAGATATTCGTTTTGCATATAATTGTTTAGAAGTATGTACAATTATTTCTCATGATAATCATATTACTATTGAAGATGCTAAAAATGCTTTAACACAAGCTAATGGTCAATTTGATAAAGATGAAGATCAATATTATGATACTTTAAGTGGTTTACAAAAATCTATTCGTGGAAGCGATCCTAATGGAGCTATGTATTATTTTGCAAAGTTGATAGAATATAATGATATTGAATCTTTAGAAAGACGTGTCCTTGTTTGTGCATATGAAGATGTTGGACTTGCTAATCCAAATGCTTGTATGCGTACTGTTGCTGCTTTTCAAGCTGCCAGAACAGTAGGATTTCCTGAGGCAAGAATTCCTATTGCAAGTGCTATTATTGATTTATGTCTTTCACCTAAATCTAAATCATCAGAAGCAGCTATTGATGCTGCCTTAGCTTCTTTAAGACAACAATCTTTGCCTGCACCTGAATATTTAAGATTAACACCTGTTGGTCTAGAAGAGGATGAAAAATATAATTATGACCGTCCTGAGTTATGGGAATATATTCAATATTTACCCGATCAAATCGCAAATAATCAATTCTATGTACCTTGGATGACAAGTCAATATGAAAAAGCATTAGCTGAAAATTATCGACGTATTTTAAAACATGGGCGTACAAGTAATATTAAAAAATTAAATCATACAAAAAAATCCTAAACTTTTAGGATTTTTTCTATATCATCTGTTGCTTGTTCAATGGTTTGTTCAAAGTTTTCTAAATTCACATCATACCAATGAACATCAAATTGGTTTTTAAACCAAGTATACTGTCTTTTAGCGTATTGTCTTGAATGTTTTTTTATTAGCTCTAAAACATCATTTAAATCAATCTGATGATCATAATAATCAAACCATTCTTTATAACCAATCGCTTTCATACTTTGATGATTTCTTGTAAGTCCTTGACTATAAAGACAATCCATTTCTTCTTTTAAACCATTTTCCATCATCACATCAACACGTTTGTTAATTCTTTCATATAAAACATCTCTAGGAAGCGTTAATCCCACAAAATAAGCATCATATAAACAAATATGCTCTTGTTCTTCTAACATTTCACTTTTTCTCTTACCTGTTGTTTCATAAATTTCAATAGCTCTTAAAACACGTCGACGATTATTAAAATGTAATATTTTTGCACTTTCTTCATCGATTGATTTTAAATGATCATGTAATTGTTCATTTGTATAATCTTTATATTTTTCATTTATTGCATGATGATCGTTTTCCATTTCATCAAATTGATAATCATATAAAGCTGCTTTTATATACAATCCTGTTCCACCAACAATTATTGGAACATGTCCTCTTTGGGTAATTTCTGTTATCTTTTTTCTTACTGTTTGTTGAAAATCATGAACACTATATGTTTCATCAGAATTTAAAATGTCTACACAATGATGAATAATACCTTCTTTTTCTTCTTCTGTGACTTTAGCAGTTCCTATATCCATCTGTTTATAAATTTGCATAGAATCTCCACTAATAACTTCTCCATTGAGCTTTTTAGCAAGAGCTACTCCCATTTTTGTTTTACCAACACTTGTTGGTCCAATTACAACAATTACTTTTTCCATTATACGACCCTCTTAAATAATTTTTCTAATTCATATGCTGAATAATGAATAATCGTTGGTCTTCCATGTGGACAAACATAAGGATTATCACAACGCATTAAATTATCAACAATTGTTTGCATTGACTCAATTGATAGATGACTATTTCCTTTTAAAGATGCTTTGCAACTTAATGTTGCTATAGCATGTTCTTGTAAAGAAAGTAAATCAATTTTATTATCTTTTAATATCTGTTGAATCATATCTTCAATAAATAAATGTTCATTAATTTGATTCATCCACATTGGCAGTTGTTTAATAATAAAACCATTACCAAAAGGCTCTAAATCAATGCCAACTTCTTTTAATAAGTCTTTTCTTTCTTCAATCATCATACATTCACTTAAAGGATATTCAACTGTAATAGGTACTAATAAATCTCTCATTGTCATATCTGGATGACTATATTTTTCTAGAAAATATTCATAATTGATTCTTTCTTGTGCAGCATGTTGATCTATCAAATACATTCCACTATCATCTTCACCTACAATATAAGTTCCATGAATTTGTGCTTTTACAAATATTTTCTTTTTCATTTCTTTTAAAGGCACTTCAACTTTTTCGAGTTGGATAGGTTCTTCAAAAAGCTTTTCTACAGGTTCTGTTATATATTCATTTTTTTCTTCATGAACAAATAGTGGTTGTTTTTTTTCTTGAATAAATGAAGCTTGCGGTTTTTCTTGAACTTTTGTAGGAATTTCTTGTCTAAAATCAATATCTAGATCCATTTGATCTAGTTGTGGCTTAAAGACTGGTCTTTCTTCTTTGACTTGGTAAGTTAAATTAACATTTTCCAAAGTTTTAGATACCGCATCAAAAATCAATTGTTTTAATTCGTATTCTTTAGAAAACTTAACTTCTAACTTGCTTGGATGAACATTGACATCCACTAAATAAGGATCAATTTCAATATTGATGACTGCAATAGGATAACGATTATCTGCTAAATATTTACGATATGCTTGATTAATAGCATCGATTGCTACTTGATTTTTAACAATACGATGATTGACCATCGTAACAATATGATTCTTACTTGCCCTATTTACTTCAATTTTGCCAATAAAACCTTCTATTTGAAATTCATCATTTCCAGCTTTTAAATTCAACATATTTTTAACCACAGATAACCCATAAATCTGATGAATAACTTCTAATAAATTTCCATTTCCATTTGTTTTATAAGTCATCTTATCATTATGTATTAAAGTAAAAGCAATATCTGGATGAGATAAAGAAAGTCTTTCTACATAATTTTGTATATGTGCAAATTCAGCATTGACAGATTTTACATATTTTAATCTTGCTGGTACATTTTGAAAAAGCTTTGAAACAGAAATATTTGTTCCTCTATTAAGATCACTTTGTTTTTGTTCAATAAATTTACCAAATTCATAAATTACTGTTGATCCTTGACTTCCATCACTGGTTTTTAAAACAAAATGAGAAATAGAAGCAATAGAAGGAATAGCTTCGCCTCTAAAGCCTAATGTTTGAATACAAAATAAATCTTGATCATTATAGATTTTACTTGTTGCATGTCTTGAAAAACAAAGACGTGCATCTTCTTTATCCATTCCTGATCCATCATCAATAATTTGAATTAAATTCATTCCTCCTTCTTCTATAATAATATCTATTTTAGAAGAAGATGCATCAATACTATTTTCAACTAATTCTTTGACAACATTTGCTGGTCTTTCAATGACTTCACCAGCTGCTATTTTATTTGCTAAAATATCATCAAGTTGTTTTATTTTCATAGGCCACCTCTACTTTACTAATTTCTTTAATTCGATTAAAGTTGACAAAGCATCTAATGGTGATAAAGCCATTGGATCAATTGTCTTTAAATATTTTTCAACTTCACTTTCTTTTTCAATGACTTGAACTTGTTTTTCTTCAATTAAACGATCTTCTACGTTATTTTCTTCAAGTGTTTCTAATACTAAATTAGCACGATTGATTACTTCATCTGGTAATTTAGCAAGTTTAGCCACATTGATCCCATAAGATTTATTAGAACGTCCTTTTTTAATTAAATATTCAAATACTAAATGATCATTATCTACTCTAGCACTGGCATGAACATTTTGAATTCCAAGACCTTTATCTTCTAAAAATGTAAGTTCATGGTAGTGGGTTGAAAATAATGTCATACAATGAATTTCACTGGCAATATATTCAATCATTGCCTGGGCAATAGCCATTCCATCAAAAGTTGCTGTTCCTCGACCAATTTCATCAAATAAAATCAACGATTTTTCACTAGCAAAACGTAAAGCATTATTCGCTTCTAACATTTCTACCATGAAAGTTGATTGACCACTAATTAAATCATCACTTGCTCCAATACGCGTAAAGATTTGATCAAAAATCGTTAAATTAGCATATTTAGCAGGAACAAATGAGCCAATTTGCGCCATAATAACAATTAAAGCTACTTGTCTCATATAAGTCGATTTACCACCCATATTTGGCCCTGTAATTAAGACAACTGGTGAATTTTCATCAATTGAAACATCGTTAGGTACATATTTACCATGCCCCATGACTTTTTCAATGACACCATGTCTACCTTCTTTAATATCCATAATTTTTTGATCATTAAAGACAGGTCTTACATAACTATTTTCACTTGCTAACATTGCAAGAGATTGATAAACATCTACACGCGCGATAATTTTCGAAACATCTTGAATCAAATGGACTTCTTTTTTGATCTCATTTCTAACTTGAGTAAATAAAACATATTCTAATTTTTGAATTTTATCTTGTGCTGATAAAATCTTACTTTCCATATCTTTTAATTCAGGTGTAATAAATCTTTCTGCATTCGATAAACTTTGTTTTCTTGTATATTCGAATTCATCTTTAACAAGATCTAAACTTCCTTTTGTAACTTCAATATAATAACCAAAGACACGATTATACCCAACTTTTAAGTTTTTAATACCTGTTTTTTCTCTTTCTTTTTGTTCAAAATCAACTAACCATTGTTTTCCATGATCTCTTAAATAACGTAATTCATCTAATTCTTCATTAAAATGATCTTTGATAATATTTCCTTCTTTAATCGTAAGAGGAGGATTATCAATAATAGCATCATCAATGAGTTTTGTAATATGTGATAGATCAATGATTTGATTGGCTAATTGATCTGTTAAAGGTTCATTGAATGAATAAAGTTGTTGTTTTAATTCTGGTAAGACTTTTAAAGAAGAAGCAATCCATTTTAAATCTCTTGCATTAATGTTTCCAAAAGCAATACGACTTGATAGTCTTTCTAAGTCATAGATTTCTTTTAATATTTCTTTAATACTTTCTCTTTGAATAAATTGTTGAGTAAAGATTTCAACAATATCTAATCTTTCTTCAATGGCTTCTTTTTTTAAAAGTGGTCGATCAATATAATTTTTTAAAAGTCTTGCTCCCATTGCTGATTTTGTCATATCTAATAGCCAAAATAAGGAACCATATTTTTCATGATCTTTAGAATTTTCAGTTAATTCTAATGATTTTTTAGTATAAAGATCCATTGTCATAAAATCTTGATTATTGATTTCTTCAATCATTTGAAGATGTTCTAAGTCTCTTTTTTGTGTTTCAATTAAATAATTTAATAATAAAGTAGATACTTTGATTTCTTTTAAATCTTTTATATTATGAAAAATATCTCGATATTTTTCATTAAATGTTTCATTATCATAATGAGATACCATAATTGAATCATTAAAGTTATATGTACAATCACTTTTAACAACAATTTCTTTAACTTCCATCGAAGCTAATTGATTATTTAAAAGATGATCCTTTTTATCAATATTAACGACTTGAAATTCACCTGTTGTAATATCACAAAAAGCAAGCGTATAAACAAAATCAAAAATCATCATACATGCGATATAATTATTTTTATTCTTTGTCATCGATTCATCAAAAATAGTACCTGGTGTGACAATTTGAACAACACCACGTTCAACAATACCTTTTTTTCCAGGATCTGTTAATTGTTCAACAATCGCGACTTTATGTCCATTATCTACTAATTTTTGAATATATCCACTCGCACTATGAAAAGGAACACCACACATTGGAACTCTTTCTTTAGCGCCGGCATTTTTCCCTGTTAAAGCAAGTTCTAGTTCTTTAGAGACAATCATCGCATCATCAAAGAACATTTCATAGAAATCCCCTAATCTAAACATCACAATAGCATCTTTATTTTGTTCCTTGATACCTAAATATTGCATCATCATTGGACTGTATTTTTGTTTCATTTTTACACCTCATTCTAATTCGTTGATTATTATAACATAGAAAGAAACATCTTTCTATGTTATGAAATCGGGATTAATTTTCATTTCAAGTTCTTCATCATTTGTTTTACTTTCTACAAGAATTGTTGTATCACCAATGATTTTTAAAGACATTTGTTTTTCTATTTCGATGTGCATTGTTTTATTTTCTAAGGTTGCATGGATACATCGAGGTAAGTATTGACTTTCAACAATGATTTGATCATTTTGACTGAGTTGATGATCTTTCATATTTAAATCAATAGCATCTTGGTAATGCACTTGTTGTTTTAATAAATAACTTTCATTTAAATGACTATACCAAATATGCAAATCAAAACTTCCTTCTATAAATGGTTGATGCTCCCTAATGATTCCTTGATATTGATGATTACAAATCCAACATCCTAGTATTTTATCAATCTCATTAACAACATAATCATATTTAGAAATCGTTTTTTTCGTTCCTTTTGATAAAGTTGCCTTGGTCATGATTTCATACACTTTACCAGCCATTTTGTCACCCCATATAACAATATGTCTAAAAATAAAAAAAAGACTTCAACGAAGTCTTATTTTTGTTCTTTAGAGTCTTTTAACACAACATCATGTGCGCCACCTTCAACAATTGAAGTAGCTGATACTAAAGTGATTTTAGCTTTTTGTTGTAATTCAGGAATTGTTAAAGCACCACAGTTACACATTGTATGTTTAATTTTTGATAATGATAAACCAACGTTATCTTTTAAACTTCCAGCATATGGTACATAAGAATCTACACCTTCTTCAAAAGAAAGTTTAGCATCTCCCCCCATATCATAACGTTGCCAGTTACGAGCACGAGCAGAACCTTCTCCCCAATATTCTTTCATATATTGTCCATTAATTTGAACTTTATTTGTAGGAGATTCATCAAATCTTGAGAAATATCTACCTAGCATAATAAAATCAGAACCCATCGCTAAGGCTAATGTCATATGATAATCATGAACGATACCACCATCTGAACAAATTGGTACATAAATTCCTGTTTCTTTAAAGTATTCATCTCTTGCTTTAGCTACTTCGATTGTTGCTGTAGCTTGTCCACGACCAATACCTTTTTGTTCACGAGTGATACAAATTGATCCTCCACCGATACCAATTTTAACGAAATCAGCACCACATTCAGCTAAGAATCTAAATCCTTCTGCATCAACAACGTTACCGGCACCTACTTTAACAGTATCACCATAATTTTCTCTAATCCAATCGATTGTTAATTTTTGCCATTCTGAGAATCCTTCAGATGAATCGATACATAAAACATCAGCACCAGCTTCTACTAATGCAGGAACACGTGTAGCATAGTCACGTGTGTTGATTCCAGCACCAACAATGTAACGTTTATTTTCATCTAATAATTCATTTGGATTATTTTTTCTATTTTCATAGTCTTTTCTAAATACGAAATAATGTAATCTTTGTTCAGCGTCTACTACAGGTAATGCATTTAATTTGTTATCCCAAATCATATCATTACATTCTTTAAGAGATGTTCCTAAATCTGCACAAATTAATTTATCATATGGTGTCATAAAAGTTTCAACTTTTGTATCCATTGATAAACGAGAAATACGATAATCTCTTCCAGTAACAACTCCTAATAATTTACCGTTAGCAGTTCCATCTGCTGTAACTGCCATTGTTGAATGTCCAGTTTTTTCTTTTAAATCTAAAACATCTTTTAAAGTTGATTCAGGTGATAAGTTTGAATCACTTGGAACGAATCCAGCTTTATAATTTTTAACACGTCTTACCATAGCTGCTTGGCTTTCGATTGATTGAGATCCATAAATAAATGAAACTCCACCTTCTTTAGCTAAGGCAATTGCCATATTGTCATCAGATACAGCTTGCATAATTGCTGAAACTAATGGAACATTTAGTGATAATGCAGGTTCTTCACCTTTTTTAAATTTTACTAATGGTGTTTTTAAACTTACGTTTTCAGCACGACACTCAGCTGATGAGTATCCTGGAACTAATAAATATTCATTAAAAGTACGCGATGGTTCTTCAAAGTAAAATGCCATTTTTTTATCTCCTTATTCTTTCTATATTTTTGAAAAATTATAATCCCCAAATTTAAATAAGTCAATAATAAAAAGAAAAAGTAGGTTTCCCTACTTTAAAGCATTATTCATTTGTTGATTGATTGTTTGTAAGATTTCATTCACTTCATTTTGTAAATATAAATAATTAACAACTAATGGATGATTTTCATAATATGCTTTTTTTTCTTGATATTCTTGAATTGTTTTTGTAACTCGATCATCCTGTTTTGCTTTTTGATTGACAATCTTTTTTTGTAATACTTTTAATTCTTTTTCTAATTGTTTAAGTTTTTCATCATTTAAAACAAGTTTTTCATACTTTTGATATTCTTGAACAACTTCTAAAGCTAAAATTTCTTGATTTAATTTTCTAGCAAGCTCTTCAATTCTAGTCAACTTGTTCACCTTTTAAAGCCCAAGTTTTTACTTCTGTAACTTTTACAGGCACAATTTTACCAATATCTTCTTTACGCCCTTTGAAGTTGATCAATTTTTGATGTGCCGTATATCCTGTCATCATTGTTTCATCACGTTTAGATGGACCATCTACTAAAACATCCACAACTTGATTTAAGAAACGTTGATTTTGTTTTAAAGCTTTTTCTTTAACAACTTCATTTAATCTTTCTAAACGGTCTTGTTTTTGTTCAAATGGCACGTTGTCTTGCATTTTAGCAGCAGGTGTTCCTTCACGAGGAGAATAGATAAATGTATAGGCTAAATCGTATTCACATTCTTCATATAAAGAAAGTGTATCTTGGAATTGTTCTTCTGTTTCATTTGGGAAACCAACAATAATATCTGTTGTAATTGAACAATCTGGCATCACTTCTTTAATCATGTGGAAAAGTTCTAAATATTGTTCTCTTGTATATCTTCTACCCATTAATTTCAAGATTTCTGTATTTCCTGATTGTACTGGTAAATGGATATAAGGCATGATGTTATCATATTGATTAATGATTTCAATCATTTCTCTAGAGAAGTCCCATGGATGACTTGTTGTAAAACGAATACGCGCAATTCCCGTTTTAGCAACTTCTTCTAAAAGAGTCGCAAAATCATAATCTTCTTCTAAATCTTTTCCATAACTATTGACATTTTGTCCAAGTAAAGTGATTTCTTGATACCCATCTGCTTTTAATCCTTTAACTTCTTCAATAATATCATTCATTAAACGAGAACGTTCTTTTCCTCTTGTATAAGGAACAATACAATACGTACAGAATTTATTACATCCATACATAATATTGACCCATGCTTTATGACCATTAGCACGTGTTACTGGTGTATTTTCAATAACATCCCCTTCTTTAGACCATACTTCTACAACCATTTCCTTACTAAACATTGCTTCTTTTAATAAAGTTGGTAAACGATGAATATTATGTGTTCCAAAGATTAAATCTATATGTGGGTGTTTTTCTAATATTCTTTTAATAACAACTTCTTCTTGCGCCATACAACCGCACAAACCAAAAATAAGATTTGGGTTTTTCTTCTTTAAGTTTTTAACATAACCTACTTTCCCAAATACTTTTTCTTCTGCATTTTCTCTAATAGCACAAGTATTTAATAAAATGACATCTGCCTCTTCGATTTCTTTAGCAGCTATATATCCCATCATTTCAAAAATACCTGCTAATGTTTCACCATCACGTTCATTCGCTTGACAACCATAAGTATGAATATAATAAGTTTTTCCTTTACCTACACTTACCATATCACTAGGTATTTCAAAAGCATCTTTTAAATGATCAACTTGTTTTCTACTTCTTTTTTGAGCCTCTTTTAAATTTGGCCCTTTAAAATATTCACTATAATCTTTCATTTTTTCACCACATTTCTTTCCTATTATATACATAAAGTTATCTTTTGGCTAGAAAAAAATAAGGACTTATCAGTCCTTATCATTTTTATCTTATCCAAAGAATCCATCTGGTTGGATTGAGAAGTATAATACTTTACCTTCTGGAGTTCCTTTAAATACTCCTTTACAATGACCTGCAGCTTCTTCTGGTGATAATTCAGTTTCACATTCAAATTCAGCTTTGATTCCTACTTTTTTAACATATTTACATGATACTTTATCATCTGAATATCCATCAAAGAAATCAATAATTTTTTGAACTTGTCCTGTTTGCATTAATAATTTACATTTTGCCATAATTAAAAACCTCCATTTACATGTCAGTATTATACAATGAATTTTTAAAAAAAGAAACCCTTTTCACTAAAAATTAACGTAATTCTATTACAAGCCTTAAGGCCGTAATCCTTTTATCATCGACCATTAAATCATGAAAAGAAGGAATACAAATAAGTTCTTTTCCTGTTGGAATAATATAACCTCTTGCAATTGCAATTGATTTAATTGCTTGATTAAGTGCTGCTGCACCAATTGTTTGAATCATAAGTTTATCTTGTTCCCTCATTAATGATGCTATTGCTCCTGCAACGTGATTAGGAACAGATGTTGAAGATACTTTAATTATTTCCATATTTTTGCCTCCTAATTCACTATATGAATTATCATTAAAAAAATAACAAAAAAAGCATCCTAAGATGCTCGATATGGATGATCATCATTGATTAAAACTCTTTCAATAGAGATAGGTTGGTGTTTATCATTAAATTCAATAACAACTCCAGCAAACTGTCCTGAATTTTCAGAAATTAAAAACTTTGAACTTAGACCTCTCATACGTGTAATGACACTATCTAAATCACATCCTAAAGAACTTAAATAAGGACCCGTCATTCCTGCATCAGAAATAAATGCTACTTTTTTATCAATAATTCTTTCGTCTGCTGTTTGTACATGTGTATGTGTTCCTAAGACCGCTTGTACTTTATCTTTACAATAATAAGCTAAACCTATTTTTTCACTGGTTGCTTCTGCATGAATATCAATGATATGAATATCTTGTTCAAGGTTTAGATAATCATCAATATGATCAAAAGGATTCGAATAACGGTTATCCATAAAGACACATCCAAGTGCATTGGTTACTCTTATTTTTGTACCTTTAACATTAAATACTCTTGTATGGACTCCTGGTAAAATACTTGGTTGATTGAAAGGAACAACAAGGCGATCAGCTTCATCAATAAAATCAAGAAGTTCTTTTTTATCAAAAGTATGATTCCCCATTGTCATACAATCAACACCTTCAAAAGTAAAGAAATCATAATGTTTTCTATTTAATCCTTTACCATGTGTCGCATTTTCAACATTTGCGATTACAAAATCAATTTGATAATCTTTTCGAATACGATAAAGATAATCTTCTATCATTTGTCGTCCTACATTTCCAACGATATCTCCTATAAATAAAACTTTCATTTTCTTTCCTCATTTCGTAAAGACATTTTAACATATATAAAAAAAAAGGGAATTGATTTCCCTTTTATTTTGCAATTTCACTCGCACGAATTTCTCTTATAACAGTAACTTTAATATGTCCTGGATAAGTTAATTCTTCTTCAATCTTTGTCTTAATATCACGTGCAATCTTATGACTTGCTAGATCATCCACTTTATCAGGTTTTACAACGATACGAATTTCACGTCCTGCTTGAATTGCATAGACACGATCGACACCATCAAAGCTTTTAGCCATTTCTTCAAGTTTTTCAAGTCTTTGAATATAATTTTCAATCGTTTCACTTCGACTTCCTGGTCTAGCAGCTGATAATGTATCAGCAGCAGCTACTAAAATAGAAATAACACTTGTTGCTGGTACATCCCCATGATGTGAAGCAATTGCATTAATAACAGTTGAATGTTCTCCATGTTTTTTCGCGAATTTTGCACCTAATTCAACATGGCTTCCTTCCATTTCATGATCCATTGCTTTACCAATATCATGTAATAGACCTGCACGTTTAGCTAATTGTTGATTTAACCCTAATTCAGCAGCCATAATTCCTGCTAAATGTGCAACTTCTAATGAATGTTGAAGCGCATTTTGACCATAGCTTGTACGATATTTTAATTTACCAATTTGTTTAACAATTTCTTTATCAATACGAGAAATACCTAATTCAAAAATTGCATTTTCTCCAGTTTTACGAATAACTTCATCTAATTCTTTTCTTGTTTTATCAACAACTTCTTCGATTCTTCCTGGTTGAATACGTCCATCTCTAATTAAAGTTTCTAACGATAAACGAGCAACTTCTCTTCTTACTGGATCAAAGCAAGAAATCGTAATTGCTTCAGGTGTATCATCAATAATTAAATCTGCACCTGTTGCTTGTTCGATTGCTTTAATATTACGACCTTCACGTCCAATAATACGCCCTTTCATTTCTTCACTTGGAAGATCAACAACAGTTACTGTTCTTTCAGTAACTTCCTCTTGAGCATATCGATTAATTGCATTGGCAATAATGTCTCTAGACATATCAGCAGCTTTGCTTTTAGCTTCTTCTTCTTGTTCCTTTATGTAAGCAGACATTTCTAATGAAATTTGTTGTTCAACTTGTTTGAACAATTCTTCTTTAGCTTCTCTTGCTGACATAGCGGCAACTTTTTCTAATTCAACAACTTTAGAATCAATTTTATCTTTTAATTCAGCCTCTAATTTATCTATTCCAGCTTCTTTAATATCTAATTGTTTAATTCTTTGTTCAAGAACGTCTTCTTTACCTTGAACAGCAATATCTCTTCGTTCAATACCTTTTTCACGTTCTGAAAGATTATTTTCAAGTTCAGTAATTTCTTGTTTTTGTTCTTTAATTTCTTTTTCTGCTTCTAATTTTAATTCATAAGCTTGAGTTTTAGCATCTAAAATAGCTTCTTTAACTAGATTATCAGCTTTACTCGTTGCATCATCAATAATCTTTTGAGCACTTACATTAGCTTTTGAAATATTTAGTTTTGCATATACAAAATAAATAAGAACCCCAACAGCGACAGCTAGAACATAGGATAAAATAGTGGCAATATTTAAACCTGGCATATTCCACCCTCCATTTTCTCTATGCACATTTTTTATAATTGATTATTCAATCATTTACCGGTTGTTTCGGTTATAATAATTAATATTTACATAGTCTTTACTATGTTTATTAAACGTGTTTTGCGCACAAGTATATTATATGTCAAATTGCTTATTTTGACAATAACAAGTTAAAAAGAGGAATTTTTACAATTCCTCTTCTTCTACAGGCATTAATGAAGCTTTAATTGCTTCCGTAATTTCATTCATTATATCAGGATGTTCAACAAGATATCGTTTTGCATTTTCACGTCCTTGTCCAATCTTTTCACCCTTATAAGCATACCAAGCACCGGATTTATCAACAATATCTTTATCAACTGCTAAATCCAAGACTTCACCATCTCTTGAAATACCTTTACCATAAATAATATCAACTTGTGTTGATTTAAATGGTGGTGCCACTTTATTTTTAACAACTTTGATATTGACTTTATTCCCAACAATTTCCGTACCATTTTTAATTGCTTCACTTCTTCTGATTTCTACTCGCACAGAAGAATAGAATTTTAAAGCTCTTCCTCCAGTAGTCGTTTCTGGATTTCCAAACATAACTCCAATTTTTTCACGTAATTGGTTAATGAAAATAATTGTACAATCTGTTTTATTCATAACCCCTGAAAGTTTACGTAAAGCTTTAGACATCAATCTTGCTTGCAATCCCATTTGTTGATCAGCCATTTCGCCATCTAATTCCACTTGAGGAACAAGTGCAGCAACAGAGTCAACAACTACTAAGTCAATAGCTCCAGAACGTACGAGTGTTTCAGCAATTTCTAAACCTTGTTCACCACTATCTGGTTGCGAAAGAATCAATTCATCAATATTAACTCCTAGATTTTTAGCATAAACAGGATCAATTGCATGTTCGGCATCAATAAATGCAGCTGTACCACCTTGTTTTTGCACTTCAGCAATTGCATGTAATGTAAGCGTTGTTTTACCACTTGATTCTGGACCATAAATCTCAATAATTCTTCCTTTAGGATAACCACCTATTCCTAAAGCCATGTCAAGTGTTAAAGAACCTGTTGGAATAACAGCCACATCAACAGCTGCACGATCTCCAAGCTTCATAACAGAACCTTTTCCAAATTGCTTTTCAATTTGTTTGATTGCATCATTCAATGCTTGTGCTTTTTTAGCATCTTTTGTTTCTACTTCTTTTTTTCCAGCCATAAATAATACCTCCTATTCCTATATATGCTTTATTTTTCATTTTTTCTTTTATTTTTTTAAAATTTTTTCAATTATCTTCTTTTGAGCAAAATCTATTGCCTTTAAAGCAATCTCTTTTCGACTACCTTCTAAATTCAATTTATAAACAACAACATCTTCATAAGCAATACCAATATAGACTTCTCCTACTGGTTTTCCTTCCATTGCATCCGGTCCAGCATTTCCTGTAAAAGAAACACATAGATCAACATCTAAAATACTTTTACCATTAACACACATTAAAGTAGCAATTTCTTTAGAAACAACACCGTACTTTTCAATCAATGGATGTTCAATTCCTAAAAGCCTTTCTTTCGTTTCACTTTGATAAGTGACTAAAGAACCCTTATAAACCTTAGAAATGCCAGGAATATTTCCTAGCATTGTCGCAAAATTTCCTACTGTAAAACTCTCTACAGTTCCAATAGAAATATTATTTTTTATTAATAGTTCAGCAAGTTCATTCATTACATTGACTCCGTTAACATATCTTTACTATCCATAAAATAATCAATACCACTTACTATTGAAATCACGCAAGCAATCCATACACTTATTTGACCAATTGGTAAATGAATGATTGAAAAAGGAAAATCATTTAATAATAAGAATATCACACTGATCATTTGTGTCACAGTTTTTAATTTTCCTAAATATTTTGCTGCAATAACAACTTGTTTATTGGCAGCCACCAAACGAATGGCATCTACGATCGTATCCCTAGAAATCATAATAATAGGAATAATGATAGAAATTGTCCCATCACTTGCTAGTAAAAGAAAAATCGTATTAATTAATAGTTTATCTGCAATCGGATCAGCAAACTTACCAAAAGTTGTAATTAATTTAGATTTTCTCGCAATTTGTCCATCAAAATAATCAGTTAACGAAGCAACCGCAAAAATAATAAAGATAACAATATTAACAAGTGAAATATCAGCATTCAAAATATGATACATAGGTACATTGATTCCAAACGTTGCATAAGGAAACATATAAATAAGAATAAGAATTGGAACAAGGATTATTCTTGTAATCGTTAATTTATTAGGTAAATTCATTATTTGACCATCGTTAATTTAAATGTTCTTACTCTACCATTAGAGCTTGTTCCATAATGATCATTTTCTTCTAATGGAATTTTTTGATCATTAATATAATAACGATGTCCTAAGTTCCAACTATATGAAAATTCCAAATATTGGAAATCATTCACATTAAATTCTAGTTCAACACTTTCACATGCAGAATCATCTTTTAAAGCATCTGATGCTGAAATACTAGCAAGATTACTACTATAAACACCTTTTTTAAATGCATCAGTTTGATAACTGTTAGGATCACCATTAACATGTAGATCAACAGTTGTCGCAAATGTAAAGTCTACTTTTAATTTAAAAGTTTCTTGATCATATCCATCAGGTAATTTAAAACTATAATCACCATCGGCATTTTTAGTAAAAGTTATTTCAGTAGATGTTTGTTCATCTTTTTTCGTTGTATCAGATTTTGTTGTTTTCTTTTTATCTGTTTCTGTTGTTTTCTTCTTTAAAGTTTCACTTGTTTCTGTTTTAGATGTATTACTATTTTTAAATGATGAATCATTTGATTTCGTAAAGACAAATGAATATCCAAGTACAATAATAATAGCAATGACAATAATAATGACAATTGCATATTTAACATATCTTAAGATATAGTGATCTTCATAAACTCCCTTTCTTGTCGGTTGTTTTTTAGTTGGTTGAATATTTTTTACTTTATCTACAAAAGTAACAGATCCTATATCTTCTTTTTTATTTTCTAAATCTTTTAAATCAGCCTTTTTAATTTCTCTCGTAATTGCATAATAATCATCAGCAATCGTCTCATCTATTTCTAAGTATCTTGCTATTTTTTTAAGATACATTTTTACATATAGCTCGTCTCCAACAAATCGTTCAAAAGCACCGTCTTCTATATCTTTAATGATATTAACAGATAACAATGTTGCTTCTGCGACTTCCTCTATTGTAACGCCTTTGGCAATGCGGGCTGCTTTTATCTTTTCACTTATTTTGTCCATAAAGACATCCTCCTTTACACTTAGGCATAATTAAACAAATAAATTATAGCACAAATGTTTTATTTGACAAATACAAAAGCTTATTTTATTTCTAATATATTATATACATAAAAAATGTCTTTTTTATGTCCAAAAAGAAAAAAAGCTTAAAAAAGCTTTTTTATAACGTAATAATTCCAAATGTTGATAAAATATAACTTAATAAAATAATTAATAATGTTGGAATACAAATATATTTCATCACAATATTATAGACTTTTTCTCTTTTAAAAGCAGATGATATTTTAATTTCATTTGAAATTGTTTTTAATTTTGTTACGAAAATAATTAATAAAACTGTACATAACGCTGAAATTGGCATCATACATGAATTTGTGACAAAATCAAAGAAATCTAATAAAGTCATTCCTAATGGTTGAATCCATCCTAAAACACCATAGCCAAGTGAAATAGGAATTCCTAAAGCTAACATTTCAATAATCATTGCTAAAGCTGCTTTTTTTCTAGAAATATGGAATTGTTCCATTAAAGTTGCGACTGAACATTCCATTAAAGAAATAGCTGATGTTAAAGCAGCAAATAAGACAAGTAAAAAGAATACACCACCAATAAATCCACCTAATTGAAGTGAATTAAATACTTTTGGCATTGTAATAAACATTAAAGACGCTCCAGCATTTAAACTATCTTTTCCTGAAAATGCAAAGACTGCAGGAATAATCATTAGCCCCGCTAAAAAAGCAATTAAAGTGTCCATAATTTCTACTTGAGAAATTGCTTTTTCCATATCAACATCTTTTTTCATATAAGAACCATATGTAAATAAAATACCCATTCCAATTGATAAAGAATAAAACATTTGTCCCATTGCTGAAATAACTGTCATAATACTAAACCTTGAAAAATCAGGAATAATATAATACTTCAAACCTTCAATTGCCCCTGGTGTCATTAAACCATAGATTGAAATAAAAATAGCTATTACTACTAAAATAGGCATTAAAATCTTACTTACCTTTTCTATTCCTTTTTCTACACCTTTAATAACCACAATAAAAGTTAATACTGCAAAAACAACTAACCAAAAAGCTGGACTAATTGGATTAGCAATAAAATTTGAAAAATAGGTATCTTGTGTCAAGATTTGACTTGATCCTCTTAAATATTCAAATAAGTATTTACATACCCAACCACCAACAACACAGTAATAAGGAACTATTAACATTGGAATAATTGAATTCAACCAACCACCAATCTTTAATTTTTTTGCTCCTAAGATTTTATATGCTTTGATTGGATTTTTTCCGGTCTTTCTTCCTAATGCTGTTTCACTTACAAGTAAAGCAAAACCAACTGTAAACGCTAAAATAATGTAAGTAAATAAAAAAGTACCTCCACCATATTTAGCCGCAAGATATGGAAAACGCCAAATGTTTCCTAATCCAACAGCTGACCCAGCAGCCGCCATAACATATCCTAAACGGCCTGAAAAACTTGATTTTTTATTTGTTTCCATCGAATTTCCCCTTTTTAACATATAAAAAAATTATATTGAAACCTCATAAAAAGTCAACTTTATTGTGAAATTAATAACAAAATTCTCTTTTTTTACATTTTAAAACAAAAAAACAGCCCTCATTGAGGACTGTCTTATTATTATAATAATGATTTATATAATTCTTTGATTTCTTCTACACTTGTATCTCTTGGGTTACCTGGACAGCAAGCATCAGCTAAAGCAGATTCACTTAAGAATTGTAAATCTTCTTCTTTAACGATTTCTTTTAAGTCAGCTGGAATACCAACATCTTTAGATAATTGTTTAACTGCATCTACAGCTGCTTTACGATATTCTTCTTGAGACATACCAGTAGTATCTACACCCATTGCTTCTGCAATGTCTTTATATTTTTCACCAGTATATGGTGCATTATATTCCATAACTGTTGGTAAGATGATAGCATTAGCAACACCATGAGGTGTATCATATAAAGCTCCAAGTGGATGAGCCATTGAGTGAACTAATCCTAAACCTACGTTAGAGAATCCCATACCTGCAACATATTGACCTAAAGCCATACCTTCTCTACCTTCAGGAGTATTTTCTACTGCACCTCTTAATGATTTAGAAATAATTTCGATTGCTTTGATATGGAACATATCTGACATTTCCCAAGCACCTTTAGTAATATAACCTTCGATAGCATGAGTTAAGGCATCCATACCTGTAGCAGCAGTTAATCCTTTAGGCATTGATGACATCATATCTGGGTCAACGAATGCTACAACTGGAATATCATGTACGTCTACACATACCATTTTACGATCTTTTTCAACATCTGTGATTACATAGTTGATTGTTACTTCAGCTGCTGTACCAGCAGTTGTTGGAACAGCAAAGATTGGTGTACAAGGATTTTTAGTTGGTGCAACACCTTCTAAGCTTCTTACATCAGCAAATTCAGGGTTTTTATCAATAATACCTACTGCTTTTGCTGTATCCATTGATGAACCACCACCAATAGCAATCATATAATCTGCTCCAGCATCATGTAATGCTTTAACACCTTGTTGAACATTTTCAATTGTTGGATTCGGTTTGATATTAGAATATAGTTCATAAGCTAATCCTGCTTTATCTAATAAATCAGTAACTTTTGCTGTTACTCCAAATTTTACTAAGTCTGGATCTGAACATACTAAAGCTTTTTTGAATCCTCTTGCTTTTGCTTCTTCAGGAATTGATTCAATTGCTCCTTTTCCATGATAACTTGTTTCATTTAATACAAATCTGTTTGCCATAATTAAATCTCCTCTTTTCTAACTACACATATTTTAGTATCATGTGAAAATAAAAACAAGTTACACATAAGGCTATGTGTAACATTTCACAAGTTTTATTTAAAATATTTTTATAATATGTCATAATAATAAACATGGAGGAATATCATGAAATATTATGCTGTAAAAAAAGGAAGACATCCAGGTATTTATACTACTTGGAAAGATTGTCAAAAAGAAGTCGATCATTTTAAAGATGCTAAATTCAAAAGCTTTGATTCTAAAAAAGAAGCTTTAGCCTATTTAAAACAAAATAATCAAAAAAGTTCATTACATTCAAAACAAGAAACAACAAATCAAAGAAAACAAAATAAAGATAAAATATCATTAAGTAAAGATCAATATAAAGCTTATCAACAATTATTATCTGGAAATAATGTTTTTTTAACAGGTGGCGCAGGTACTGGTAAATCTTTTGTTTTACAACTTTTTATTAATGAAATGGAAAAACAAAATAAAAATGTTATTGTTTGTGCTCCTACCGGTATTGCTGCTATTAATATTCAAGGTGTTACTATCCATCGTTGTTTTCAAGTTTCTCCAGAGCCTCAAGTAATCAAGCATATTAAAAAAGTTCCTCAAGTGGTAAAAGAAAGTGACATTATTGTTATTGATGAAATTAGTATGTGTCGTATTGATCTATTTGATTTTGTTGTAAGAACAATTATGAAAGCAGAAGAAAACTCATTATCTCGTAAACAAATCGTCGTTGTTGGAGACTTTTTCCAACTACCTCCTGTTACTACAGATAATGATTTAGAAGTATTAAAAGAAATTTATGAAAATTATCATAAAGGTTATGCTTTTGAATCAACAAACTGGCAAGATTTAAATTTTCAAACAGTTGAATTAAAACAAGTCATACGACAAAAGAATCCTGAATTTATTCATGAACTGAATAAAGCACGTATTGGTGATTATTCATGTGTTCATTATTTTAATACGCATTGTCAAAAGACTCTTTTTGAAAATGGTATTATTCTTACAGCAACTAATAGAAAAGCTGAACAAATCAATCATGATAGACTTTCCAAAATACCTTACAAAGCTAAAGTCTATCATTCAAGAATTGTTGGTGATGTTAAAAATTCTGATAAACCTACTCTAGATGAACTTCATTTAAAAATTGGTGCTCGTGTGATGGTTTTAATTAACGATACAGAACAAAATCTTTATCAAAATGGTTCATTTGGAAAAGTTTATAAATTAGAAGATGAAAGTGTTACTGTTCTCTTAGATACAAATAAAACACTTGTAACCTTTGGTTATCATGAATGGGCCATAGAAAACTATGTACTTTCTAAAAGAAAAGAAGGAGATATTGAAGATAATCATTTATCTAAAGAAAAAGTAGGTGCTTTTTATCAAATTCCTTTAAAACTTGCTTACGCTATTACAATGCATAAAAGTCAAGGTCAAACCTATGATCAAGTAAATCTTATTCCTTATTCATTTGATAACGGTCAACTCTATGTTGCCTTAAGTCGTGTTAAATCTATTGAAGGACTTTGTTTAATTAATCAATTAAGACAAGAAAATCTTATTTGTAGTCAGGAAGTAAAAAACTTTTATCATATTGGTTCATCTAAATCAAAAGACAAACTGATTTATGAGTTAGGTAAAAAAGTTTTAAATAGTCATTTAACTTATCCAAAAGAAATACAAGATTTAATAGATTATATTCATAAAATGAGTTAATACGTAATCATTTAAACTGTTGATCAATAAAAAATCAATTCTTCAACATATTCATAATTATGATCTAATTAATAAATAGATGAAAAAGTCTGCTTTCTTAAGTATAATAATTATTTAAAAATCTATCAAATTACAATTATTGGCCAAAGCGGCCAATAAAATAACCGTAAAATAAATACGGTTGAATTTGTGACCTTTTTTAGTATGATAATTATAAATATGGACATATTTTTAAGAGAAATACTCATGAAAGAAATGCATATTCCAAAACTAAATAAAGAAATCATTAAAATCCTATAAAAATTCAAATTGACAATCTATACTCATATGATACTCTGGTATAGAGAAATCCGAAAAGGATGAAAAAGAACCTAGACGTATAGCCTTGGTTCTTTTTTGCATTCTTTTGTCATCTCTAGATACTCATAATCTCACCATTTTTGTATAATATTTATGATTTTTAAAATTTCTATAATTATCAATGATGATTTATTACATTTCTATCCATTATTTTATTTGGCATTTGCTTATAATTGTTTATCAAATAATCCAATTACTTATATACCATTTAAAATTAACAAAATTTTAAATGGTATACGTATATCTTATGTAATTATTATTCTCCTTTATTAATTTTTAAATTTTTTACATCTTTATAAGTTATTAATCCTTGATTCATATTAATAAATTTATATTGATTCGTATTAAAAATATATTCTCCTCTATCTTTTTCAAATGAAACCACTAGAAATTTTCCTTTATACTCAGACAAAATTACATATTCATTATCATCAACTGTTATAAACTCATATTTTGTTTTTTGATCAATTGTAGATGTTATTTGAGATATCGAACCAAACAACAAAATATTCGAACACATTCCAAAAGAAAATAAAAAAATAATAAGAACTATTTTTTTATATCGTGCTGTTTTTAAAAAGCCGTTTATGTCATATAAAAATAAAATAGTAAAAAAACTAAATAGCAAAAATACCACAGACATCACATTTCTATATGTATTTACTAAGTAAACAATTCCATCTAAAATAAAATCTCTATAATTATAAGAAACTATAATATTTAAAAATAAAGAAATAACCACCCATAAAGACATACAACATAAAAAAATAAAAATATATTTTATAATTCGATTAAAAGTTTTTGACGAACTATAACAATGTTTTTTTATAATTCTTGGGGTTAAACATATAATAATAGCAATTGAAGTTAACAACAACCAATATAATTTATCATTTAAGTTATAACTAAAATAATACTTAGGAATACCATAGAATCTTTCACAACTCGCTTGATAAATAAAATCATTATAAACCGTTTTAAAGAAGTTAAATCCAACCGTCACTATTGTAATAATTGATACTATGATTGCTATTTTTTCTTTACCAATTTTTTTAATATATTCTTTTATTATTTTCTTTAATTCATTCATCTCTAACCTCTTTTCAAAATAAATAATTTTATTATTCATTAATTCCATCTTGCATAAGTTTATCTATTCATTAAAACCATAATTTCAAGTAATCTAGCGCTACAATTTATCATTATACAAATTTTCTACTACTAAAAATATTTTGAAAAAAATTCATCAAATACAATATCTTCAATTTTTCTTTTTATATCCCTTAGATTTTCATAAACTACAAGTCTTGCTAGCTCGCTTTCTATATTTTTATAATTTACCTTTTTCCCATAATTTTGTTCTAACTCATTTATTAGTTTTTTTGCATTTTTTTGAATATAATAATTTTTTTCATCATATTGTAAATTTTCAAAATAATACACCATATCAAATCTAGATCTTAAAGAATTGGGTATGTGTTCTTGATATATTTCTTGTGTCATATTAGATGTAAAAATAATTATATACCCATTAAGATCATGTCTATTTCCATGTCTATCTGTAAATACTCCATCTTCTAATAATTCATAAAAGAAGTTGTATATGCTTGGTGTTGCTTTTTCAAATTCATCAATCAAAATAACTTTTGATTTTGATTTTTTTATTTTATTTATAAGTTCTCCACCTTCTTCGCAGCCTTTATATCCTAAAGGAGCACCAATAAGACTATTAAGAACACCTTCTGTCGAATAATTACCGAAGTTAATTTTTATTAAATCTTCATTAGGATACATTTTTTTAGATACAATTTTTGCAAATTCTGTTTTTCCAATTCCTGATTCTCCACAAATTAATATAGATAATATCTTACGATTACCCATATTATTTAAAAAAGAATATTTCAAAAGATTTTTTTTGAAATCATTTTTAAAAATGTCATGACCTATTAATTCACTATTTATATTATCAACAATTTCAGAAATTGATTTTACATCTATCTCATCCATTTCTGCTTCTAATCGTTCTTTTTGCTCCTCTAATGGTATTGTTTTTTTAAATATAAATGGTACTTTTTCATCTAAAATAAACGCACAATCACTTCTTAAGCAATAATTTCCATCATAAAATTTTGCTAATTTAAAAAAAAGAATTTCTACTTGTAAAATCATATCACTCCTAAAATTTACAATTTCTACAAGTGATGAAATATCAATAAAATCAATATTTTCCTTCTTGACTTTTTCTTTTATTTTTTCTAAAGAATAGAAAATAGTCAATCCATTATAGTCATTTAAAAGTTCTCCAATAGAAACAATTCTTTTTTCACTATAACTTTTTATTAACTGAATACTATCATATACATATATTCTTTGTAGATGTTTATAATTTGATAATTTCATTCTAATGTATTTATTCCTTTCTTTTTATATTAATTAAAACTTTTTTGATTATTTAGAAATCTAAAAAAGTCTAGTTAATATTTATTTCTTGAATTATTGCTATCACATCAATTAGTGAATTCATTCCTTCTAATTTATTATCATTAATTTCAAAAGGATTATTTTGTTCTTCAGGTCTTTTTGAACTAGATTTCATAATTTCAGTTTCCATATTTCGAGAAGTATTATTGTTTATAGACTGTTTTACCAACTCTAAAAGTTTTAATGATGTACCAATCTTTTTTGAAAAATCAACTTCACCTCTATATATTCCAATAATACTCAACTTGCCTAATTGTAAATCATTTTGATGATAACCGTTTTCAAAATTTTCATTTGAATTATATGGTAACTGAATAATAAAGCTTTTTTCATCCATTTTATTTTTCTTATATTTGAATGAATAATCAATAGTAAAATCATCTATCATCATTTCAAACATTTTATTATAATTAAGTTCTACGCCATCCGTTTCTTGATTTTTAAACTTACTTTCTTTCAAAAAATCTAAAATCATTATAGTATCATCAATATTAAGTTGTTTTAAATTAACATCTTTAAAAAGAACCAAATCTCCTTCTTTTAATTCACCACTTGAATTTTCTTTAGCAGTATCGTAAATCTTTCGTAACATGATGGACTTTGTTGTTTTTATATCAAAGTTTTCATATACCTTATTATGCAAACTTTCTTCGTTAGAATAGCCTATTGTATTTGAAAATACATCTTTTTTTCCTATGCTACCTGAAATACTGTGTTTTAACTTTCTTTCTGAAATATGTTCTCTTTCAATTGTTTTCATTATTTTATTATCAATTAGCATAGCAATTTCATGTGCCTTAGCAGTATTTAAGTAGTACAAATTAAATAAATTATTAGTATTTTTACTATTTTCATTTATATCATTTTTTGAAGTATTTTTAACTATTGCAAAAATTAGCAACAAAAACATACAAAAAACAAAAGAAATAGAGCTATATTTCTCCATAACTAAACAAAGTAGCATTTTATTGCTGATTGTGCAATAAAATGCAATAAGTGCAAATATATTCAATATTTCAATTGAGAAATAATAAATTATATCCTCCTTATCCTCACTTTCTTTTTTTAGAAAATTATAAATTGAATATAAAAGAATAGGAATAATGACCCAATAGCCTTGTAATCCTATCAATCCAATAATTTGATACAAAGTAATATCAATGAAAAAAAATATAAATCCAATCGCGAATGTACAAAAAATACTTTTTAATTTTAACATTCTTTTTTTCCTCCCCTGGCTATGATATTCAACTCATTTATAGACATACTTTTAGAAAGCAATATTTTAAAAGTCATTCAATTTTTAATATCGTAAATAAAGTTCAATATATTCTTTCCAAATCTGTTCAACCATTTCTTCTACAGACATAAGACCATTACTTCCAAATTCCATCATAGTTTTTAATCCTATTTTTCCATCTCTATACTGCACTTGATACATTCCATTATATGAATTACTAGATATAGGATTATTTGAAATCATTATTGAATCATTACCCCCAAACATACTTCCTAAAGAATATTTTATTTTTCTAGTAGTCTGTCCGTTTTTGTAAAAATGATAAATAGTATTTCTTGTATCAACATCTTCTATTTTAACTTTTATCATTGGGTTATTCTTTTCAATTTCATGACATTTTTGTTTTAACAATATTCTTCCTGATTTATAGCACTGATTTACATAAGTATCAATTTCTAAATCCGTAGGTTCAGATGAAACAGTTGGCAATATATTCACACTTTTTTCACATTTGTTATCATCCTTTTTTGCCACTAGGATTTCTCTATCATACAATACTTGCTCAATTGCTTCTTCAATTCCATCTACTAAAGGATTATTCATATCTGCAACAGTATCTATAAAATCAGAAATGTTTGATGCAATATTTTGATAATGCTTTAAATCATTTGATAAATTTCCTAAATTTTGGGTATTAATCCCATCTATTGCATTCTTCAACTCATTAAACTCATTTTCCCAATATCTTACATACTTTGCCTTATTAATAGGGTTATATATTCCCTTGTCTAGTACAACAGGAAATATTTTGTTTCTATATTTTCTATCTCTTATTGTTTCTAAAACTTCATACATACAATTTGAGGACTTTAAATAATTTTCAGAAATAATCAAAATAATATATTCCATATCATTAAGCGATTGCATATATTCTTTAATACTTCCCCAATTTTTTATATCTATTTTATCTCTATGCAACGTGATACTGTGATTTTTTTAAAATAATCGTATATCTTATTTGCAATTTCATCATCTTTCCAACAATATGATAAAAAAATATCCATTTTCTTTTCCCTCCCTATACTCTATAAATTGTTAATCCCATTCAATTTCTTGTTCTGCCATATCGTAGATTGTATTATTAAGTTCAACATCTACTTTATTAACAAGCCATCCACGTACACGACAAAGATTTATAAAATCTTGAATACGATTGAATCCATTAATTTCTTTCAATGTCACTACAACGCCAAATTTCATACCTAATCCAGCATTATCATCAAGTCGTTCTTTTTTTCGAATCATTAATCCCCAGTTCCCTGCTCCATATACTTTTTTTGAACGTGCATTGGAATTTAATTTTTCGCTAATATGTTTTACATTATCCCATTTGCGATACATTTTACGCGCGTTTGTTTCATAAAGTTTTTCACCATTTTCATCACCTTGAGAATTATTGTTAATTGCCTTAATAGTTACTTTACCATTTCTTTCCATAACTCTACCAAAATGGATATCCATTTCACTACAAGTATAATCAACTCCTTGATTACGATCACATTTTGGATAATAAGCTAATGTTGCTCGTGCTATATAAGGAAATCCTTTTTCGTCACGAGGAACAGGTATATTATGAGTAAATGTTTCATAATTATTGACCGTACCTGAAAGAATGAATTTTATTTCATCTTCATTTGTTTTCAAAATATCTTCTATTTTTCTAGGAACAATACCAAATCCCACTCTAAAAGTATGATCATCTCTTCTATTCCATCCAGCAGCAGAATCAATTAACAATGCTTTAGCAACTTCTCTAGAAAATCCCATTTTATGTATTAAATAGGCCATTTTACGAGAAATCCATGGAGCTGCATAAGATGTCCCGATTCGCCCCCATTTTCCTAATGGTTCACAAACATCTATTGCTTTGTCAACATCGCCACCATAATAGCTTACGTCTGGTTTATGAAAAAAAGAAAGCACAGGTCCACATCTTCCATAAGAAGCTGGTTGATTTGAAAAATCGACTGAATTTACAACAATTGAGTTAATAGAATCTGCAGGTGCCCCTATTTTCATATTTTCTTTGGTACTTCTTCCTTTATTAGTTCCAGCAACAACAAAAACAATATCATATTCATTTTGTAATCGATCAAGAAGTGCACCTTCTGGAGAAACAAAGTTTTCTTCTATTTCTAACAAGGCACCTAATGATAAATTCCATACTTTTATATCCGTATTTTCTTTAACTATTTTTTCAATATTTTTTAATACCGATATTGAACTAAATTTACCATCTATCGCTACACCAAAATGGCGAACTTTAAAGCGACCACATCCATCATCTAAATTAGGATTAATAGCTGGACCATCCACAATAATAGAGCATACTGCTGTCCCATGTTCTTTATCTACAGGTCTTATTTCAATGTTAGAATCTACTAAGTTCCTTGAATCAACCCATTTAGTAAAATAAACTTGTTTGTCAAATTGAGTATCAATAACTCCTATCGTTGGTTCATTTGTTGGATCAGGAATCGTCATTATTTCTTCGTCATAATGATTATCGAGAATATCTTCTTTATTCCATTCTGATATATCTGAAACACTCATCGCAATTAAATAAGGCATAGATTGTTTTAAGATATCTAACTCTTCTTTTTTTAAATGGAATGTCGTGTCATCCAACATTTTCATTTTTCCTAGATTAATACCAATAGATTGTAATAACTCAATAGAATCTACCCCTGTTTTATAGATTGTTACAATTGAATCTTTAGGAGATTCTTTTAAATCTGTATCAATATCAAAATAACTCACATAAAAACAATCAATAATAGCATTAGCCAATCTATAATTTTTATAATTAGATCCAGCTATACCATTCTTACTTATTTGAATAAATTCATCATTAGTAATGATTCCATTAAAGTAAGACATTGTATACCTTTCTATTTCACTTAACAAATCAATAGTATTTCTTAAGGCCTCCAAACTAATAAAATGAGTAAATACATGACATATATTTCCATTATGGTGTTCAAACTTTGAACCTCTTATAGAACTATTTGTACTTTTTCCACTTTCTTTTAATAGTTCTTTTATACGATGACTTTTAGCAACAACACGATCATAATGTACACTTACAAGTGCACCTTTGATATCAGTATGATTATGCCAAAATTTTTCAATTTCAACTAATTGAGATATTAACGATCTTATATGCAAAACTTCAACCTTTTGCCCTTTAGGCAAAGAAGCAGCACCTCCACCTTTAAATTTACTAGATTCAAATGTTCCTTTTAGTTGTAATATCTCATTCATTTTCTAGTCTCCTTTCAATTCTCTAGATACACTACTTTTAGAAATTCCTGTAAGAATCTCTATTTCACGTAATGTAAATCCTTCATTTTTTAGTTCTATAATATCTGTAGGCATTTTCCCTTTAGCCGCTAAATAAAGACGTCTAAAATAATCATATTTATCTTCTATGTTACTAAAGATTACAGAGGTTTTAATTATATTTTTTAATTCTCCTGGATAAGGAAGAGTACCATACAAAGAAATAATTTTTCTAAATAATTTCTTATTTTTTTCGGCATTTTTTTGTTTTTTTAGAATATCATCTAGTAATTTTTCCCCTACTTCCATAAGATCTTCATCACTATAATTATTAAAATGAATAATATAGTCGAATCTTCTAGACATGGCTTTATCAAAATTTTCAAATAAGTTTGTTGTTGCAATGACAATTGCTCTTGGTGATAAATTATCCAATCCTTTTAATAAAGTAGATGTAGCTCTTCCCATTTCTCTTAGGTCATGACTATTTGTACGATCTAAAGCCAATGCATCAATTTCATCAAATAAAAAAATAACATTTTCTTGTTTACTAAAAGAATTTATTTCTTTAAATAAAGATGTAATATTTTTTTGTGTTTGGCCTAACTTGCTATCAATAATCATTGGAAAATCAACCATATAAACTTTTCTATCAAGGACCCTAGCAAGTTGTTTGACAGCCTCAGTTTTTCCTGTTCCTGGCGCCCCTTCAAATAAAAACTTATTAACTTCTGCTTTATTATTAATTGCATTAGCAATACCAATAAGTTCTTGGCTGATGATTGCTGGCAAATACAATGATGTTGAATTTAAATTCACTTCTTCAAGAAATTCAGATTCATAATTAAAATTTTGCGTATAAAGTATATTTGTATCTGACATCAAAGCCATAATATATTCTGCCAATGCATTATCCCCGCTAGCATCAAATTCATTAGCAATACCATACACTTCTTCTCTAAACGCATTTTCATTACCTTCTACATGATATCTTATTAAGTTCACTATATCCCTTTTCTTCATTCTACTCACCCTCATCTTTTCATTAGTATGATACCATATTGGGACACACTTGTACATACTGGGACAAATATTTATAAAATAAATAAAATCTATATACTATTTAGTTAATAATTAAAATAATATATAGGCAATTATTGAATTATTTTCTCATTTTTTTATTTTTAAAATATTTATTTATCTTTCTCATATATTTCTTACTTTCCTTAGAAACTTTTCCTGTACGGATAAATTCTAAAACAAATTTATTCGCAGTATCTAAATGATAATCTATATTCATTTTTTTAGATTTGCTTTTAATTAAATCCGTTTTAAAAATACGATTATCAATTCTATTAAAAAATGAAGCATGCTTTTTATATACTGTACTAGCTGTTGCTTGTACAGCAATGTAAATAATAAAACTTAAATAAATATAATTATTATCAATAGAACTATTTGCATTTCCAAGTTTCTCAATACTACTATAAGAAAGTAATAATACATATAGAATATTAATTATCTCTTCTATCGGAAACTTTTTTATAATTCCAAATGTTTTATTATAAATTAAGATAAACAAAAATCTTTCATCATTACTCATTATTGTATAACATTTTAATAATAAAACTGATCCCGGATAAAAAAGAACAATAGACATTGTAAGTAAAAGAAATTTAATTTGTACATCTATTAAATTTTTTCCAAACATAAAACAAACATTGCAAATAACCAAGATCAAAATTTTCAAAACATCTAAAATAATATAAGAGAATAGCACAAGAAATATAAATGCTAATAAATAATTATGCATCTTGATTAATATTTGATAAATTATTGTAATAACTTTCCTTGTTTTAATTCCAAAATTTGTTTTTTTTACTATAACAACAATTAATGCCATAAAAACAATTGGGATGCTACCTATTAATACCCATAATGTCATTTTTATTAAAATATCATATACTATATCAATCATAAATTTTATATCAATCATAAATTTCTCCTTTTTATTTTTTATTTTAATATATAAAATTTAATTATGATTAGAGAAAATAAAATTTTAAAACCCATTATCTGGATTTAGAAAAGTTTTTTAATAAATATGATTTTTCTTGTAATATTATAATGTAGTTTTATATATAAAAATGAACCATTCAAAAGAGTGATTGGTTCATTTTATATTATTATTTTTTATAATTCATTAACAACATTATAAGCTTCTGCTGTAGCATCTAAAATTCTTCTAGGTGATGAAGCATCTCCTACAACTTTTACATCATATTTTTTAGATAATTCTTCAGCAAGTTCATTTCTTGATTTATATCCAGCTGCAATAACAACATAATCACATGAAACAGTTGTATTTGATAAAATAACTTCATGATTTTTAATTTCTTTTACTGTTTCACTTGTTTTTACATCTACTTGATACTCAGCAAGTTTTGCGAACATATGTCCAATAAATGTAGCTCCAATACCATCAGCAATATTATTTTTCATTTCTACTAATGTAACATGAGCTCCCTGATTTCCTAAATACTTACAAGTTTCAGTTCCTACTAAGCCGCCACCAATAACGACAACATTTCCTTTTAATTCTTTTTGATTTTCTAGTACATCTTCTGCTTGTAAAACAAATTCTTGTTCAATTCCTTGAATTGGTGGAACAATTTGTTTTGAACCAGTTGCTAGAATAATTGTATCAGCATCAAATTCATCATCCACTTTTACTTCTTTATTGATAACTTCAATATTATATTTTTTCATTTGAAATACTAAATAACGATCAAACATCATAAATGTATCTTTTTCAGGTGGTGTAGATAGTGCTTTAAATTTTCCACCTAATTCACCTTTTTCATAAACAGTAACTTTCATACCTCTTTGAGCAGCTGTAATTGCTGCTTCCATTCCGGCAGGACCAGCACCAATAATTACTACTTTTTTATCAGATTTTCCTTTTAACTTACAAGTTAACTCTTCACCAGCTACAGGATTGACCATACAATGTGCAGGCATTCCTCCAAGTACACGATCAATACATCCTTGGTTACATGCAATACAATAACGAATATTATCATAATCATGTGCTTTAATTTTATCTACTAATAACGGATCAGCAATTAAACCTCTACCAATAGCAACAATATCTGCTTCATCATTTTCAACAACATTTTCAATTAAATGTGCATCATTTAATCTTGCTGCAACAATAACAGGAATATTAATTTCTGCTTTTAATTCTTTAGCAAAAGGTATAATAAATCCTTGAGGAATAAACATTGGTTGAATTGCATATTCAACAGCATCATAGCATCCTGCTGATAAAGAAATAGAAGCTACACCCATTTCTTTAGCTATATGACAAACTGTTTTTACCTCTTCAAATTTCATTCCATCGTCTACATATTCATCAACACTTACACGAATTTGTACAGGCACTTCTCCATTAACTTCATCAATAACAGTTTTTAAAACATCCATTGGATATTTGATTCTATTTTCAAAACTTCCACCATATTCATCTGTTCGATGATTTGTATGAGTTGACATAAATGAATGTAATAAATATCCATGAGCAAAATGTACTTCTACAATATCACACTATTTATTTGGTACTATAAGAAACAATAAGAAGCAGATAAAAATACATTCTTACTAATAGTCAGGATTTCAGATGGTCAAGCACATCGGCAGGATTAATAAGCTTAAGCATAGTGATTGCTCAAGAGTATTGAAATTGATAATCATGATAAATTGGAATATAACCTCTTATAAAAAGTACATCCGCATTATAATCATGCTTGTATTCTGCTAAAAAATATATTATTAATAATCAAATATGTCAAATGTTTCATTTTCTTGTTTGTTATTAAAAATTGTTCTATTGAATGTTTTAAATTTTATATTTTTGAAAAACATCTTTTTATCCAATTCCCAATTTATAAATTTTTCACCATTATATTCTAGAAAAAATTTACATATTTCTAATTTTGATTGTTCAGATTGCTTATTAGATAAAATTGTACTCATGTATTTTACAATAAAATCTTCCATATTTTTATTAATACCTTGTGATAAATATTTACATTTATAGAAAATAAAAATCCACCAAATATCTTTATTTAAAAAAATATTTTTCCCCTGTGAATCTAGGTCATCACTATCAACTATATTATAAAATATATTTAATTTACTTTGAATTAAATCCTCTATTTCCTGTTTTAAACCTAATTTTTCTTTACAAATAAAATGATCATATAAAAACAAAATTGCATAGTATAGCGGATTCATTTCTTTTCGTATTTCATATAAAATGTATTCTTCTGATTTTGAACCTATATCTATATCGTACATTATTAATAATAAAATCAAGTTTGAAACATCTGCTAAATTTGAATTTTGTATAATAAAACTATATCTTTTCATTATTTTATAAAGGACACTTTTATTTTTTGAAAATCCTATTTCATCTTCAATAATATATATAATGCTAATAAGTTTATCAGTATTGCGGTATGTAGGAGCAAATGAATAAAAATAAAATAAGAGATCATATAAATAATAAACTGCATTTTCAAAAGCCAAATTAAAAATAGTTTTCTTTGATTCATTTGAAATACATCCAAAAAACTTTCTATATATAAACGAAAAACAATACGATACTATTTTAACATTCATTTTCTCATCAGAAACTATTACAGTTTGAAACATATCTTTTAATTTCGATACTGATCTTTGAGGAAGTAATCTTTGTTCTCTCAATAAATATGTATTTTCATCACTATAAGGATAAAATATAGATTTCTCTAATTCATTTAAAAATAAATTGATTTCATTTATCCACTCAGACCATATATGTGGTAATTTTCCTTTTTCTTCTTTTTCATAGTTCAACCTAAGTTTAAAGCGATTTGAAGATTTCGCTATTTCATTAATTATTTTATCCACGTTTTCTTCCTTTTTTACAAAAACAAAAAAATCATCAACGTATCTTTTTATTTCGTAATCTAAACCATTTTGAAGTCCCTGACAATTCAAACTATACATTATATTTCTATCAACAGATTGAAATATTATTTCAGATAGAAATCTTGAAAATTCAGGGCCAACAACAATTCCATTAGTAATTGACATATTCATATTTTGTAATAATTTATCAGTTGCACTCAGAAAATGTCCCTCATCTAACCTTTTTGCTTCCTGTACATTACTAGCAATAATCCAATTAAAAGTATGTGTATAAATACTATCAAAGCATTTGCTGTAATCTAATTTTGCGAAAAATTTATATTTTCTATTTAAATCATGCCACTCGTCTGATTTATAAAAATGATCTAATTGTTGATATGGAAATCTATCATAATAGTTTCCAGCCGACTCGTTTTGTAAAATTGCTTGGTCTGCATATTCAATAATATTATTATTCACTCTTTTAAATAATAAATTATCTCTTTTTCGGTGAGTTCTTATTGAAAAACTATCTTTTTTAAAAAAATTAAGAATTATTTTTTCATATCGCTCTAAATATAAATACACTTCCATCATTGAAAGTGGGTTAATGAACGAAATTTCTCTATATTCATTATTATCCTTTAATACAAAAATTTTCAAAGGTGCCGCATGCCAACTTGAATCGAATTTTTTTTCATCTTCATTTTTATCTCTAGATATTCTTTTCATAACTTTATTTGTTACAAGATAATTATAAAAATTTTTTAAAGTATATATTTGAGGTACTTCATTAGGTTGTAAATCAGTCAAAATTATATCTAATTGATTCCTCTTATCGTGTTTTTTGTTTTTATTCATATACACTCCTCCTCTTTTATGATAATATTTTATTGAAGAAACTACATATACGTATAAATCTTCACACACATTATCGGTGAGTGAGTCACTGTTCCATACTCTAAGCCAAACAAATTCCAGAATTCATTATTCTGGAATTTTTAATAAATAATTATAATATGTGACACACTCTCTATAAGTTTTGTTATGTACTTTAAATGTATTGTCAATCTTTCTTATTTTCTTACAAAGATATTCTACGCTACAACCTATGTTAGGGTGAAAAACAATCGATTTATTATTTTTAAATACTGCCATAATACAATAACTTGGTTTACTCTTTTGGCTATTATAAAAATATAATTTATTCTTTAATGGATGATTTTTTATAATTTTCATCACATTTTCATATGGCTGTCTTGTTAAAAAGTATTTTGTTTTTTCCTCAAGATCGCCATAATTTTTTTTCTTAATTTCATGACTTAACAGATTATAATTTGCAGTAATCCCTGCTACATCCCATTTAGCTATTTTATTATTCGATGCAAACACATTATAATAAACCCTTCTAGATATAAAAAATAATATTCTCTGTCTAAATAATTCAACATCTCCGTTATTTAAATATTCTAAAGTAATTTTATCGATTTCTTTTCCATATTTTTCTAATTTTTCTTCAGCAATTCCAAACTTGTACTTTTTATCACTAAATTTAAATAAATATCCAAGATAAGTAAATTTTTTTAAATTATCATGCATATATTTTGTATAATATTTTTCCTTTTCTTCATTTAACTTTACTCTATTTCCAAACATTTCTTTTGCAATTTCAATTATTCTTTCTCTTATCATTTCCTGTTCAACATCTTTATTAAAAATTAATAATCCATCATCCACATATCGTGCATAAAAAATAAGGCCATCTGAACTAAAAGTATATTTTATTTTCCTATCAAAATATTTTCCAGCTATTTCAACAAACACATTAGATAATGCTAATCCTTGATAACAATATTGATTTTCATCAATATATCTTTCTAACAAATCTTTTATGTACTTTTCAAAAAAATATCTTTAATATGATTGTTCCATATTATTTTGGCATCAATTGTTTCAAAAAAACTTTTAAAGTCAAATTTATATACTGTATAATTTGTTAAACGCTCTATTTCTTTTATTAAACTAAACAATTCTGGCATAATTTCTGATCTATTAGGATATTTTACATTAAAAATTAAATCTAATTTTTTCTTCAAAAATTTAATAATAATATACTCCTCTGTTTCTTTGTCAACTGTATATATTTTTCTTATTTTATCATCCTTCTTTATCTTTCTATGCTTTATAATTGGATTACCAAAATTAAAATTACTAGCCTTCTTCATCTTATAATATAATTTATTTTCATTATCTAATTTATATTGAAAATAATTGATTTCACTTGGCTCTATAGCAGTTAAATACAATACTTTTAAAAGTTCTGTTAGTTGCCTATCAGAATCATAATATCCCCAATTTGCAATATATTGCCTATCACAATATGAATCATTGATAATATTTAAATATTCACAATTACTTTTTGCACTTTCAATTACTTTATTTATATAGTAATTTGTAATAGATGGATTATCATTTTTTATTTGTGTCTTCATATTTTGTACCGCACAACTATTATCATTATATATTTCATAGCAAAATAGATACATACTTGCAAAATAACTTCCCACCTCATCATCATATAAAGTTAAAATATGTCTTCTTAAATTTTGTATAAAATTTTCTTCATTTTTATTTTTTATATTTTCATATATTTTACTTAATTCACAATCATCATATGTTGTCTTTGCTCTTGTTGATAACTTATTAATATTCCATTTTTTTCTTTCTAATTCTTTATACAATTCTGATAAAACCATTCCTTTGACTTCTAAATTTAAACTCATCTTTCTTCCGTGAACATTCCTTTTTAATCTCACACAAATACCACCTTCATAATTATTACATTTAAAAAAAACAGATAATACATACTATCTATTTTGTTATTTTCTCTCTCGAACAGTCTTTTATAATGCATAAGCAGTAATTATAAGTATTATTCATGAAAATCAAACAACCCTGCAAACTTGTTGAGAGCCATAATAGTTGGACTGCAAAAGATAGAACAAAATTGTAACTTAATCCTTATCTTTTTTATCACGATTTTATATTACATTTTTATCTCACATCATTATTCTAATTTATAATACATTTTTGTATATTTTAATCTTATGATTAAATGAATCTGTTCCACCTTCCATATAATTAATTATATTTTTTTTAATTTTTTTTGTGCCTGGATAGCCCTCATCTTTTATCCATCCATGATTTCCATTAGACTCCATTACACATACAAATTCAGACATAGTATTTGTAACTAATGCTGCATTATGAGTAGCAATTATTATTTGTCTTTTAGATTTTGTGTCTCTTATTTGTTTTACAAGATTCTTATAAATATATTGATTATCTAAATTATCCTCGGGTTGATCTATAATTAATGGTGTATAATCATTTGAATAATCACTATATCCAAGAATAAAATCTAACATTGCAACAACTTTTTGTCCAAGACTTAAATCTTTTACATCTCTATAATTTTCATTTGATATTTTTGAACCATTTTTTGAATCTATATTAAATTCCAAAGTGAATTCTTCATTATTTTTAAGAAAATTTATCAAATAATTTTTTATTAATTCCAAGTTTATATTTTCAAACATTTTATATATTTTATTTAAAATATCTTTTTCCCCCATAAAATCTATATTCTTTTTGTCTAAATCTTTTGAGAATTTTGAATCTTTTGCATAATTTATTAATGAATATTTAGTTGTATCAAGATTCCTTTTATATAAAAATTGTAACAAATTATTTAATCCTTCTTGATCATATACTCTTAATAAGTATTCACAAAGTTCTTCATTGGAAATTCTATAATTAAAAAATGACTTATTTCTATTATTGTTTCCAAATAACCACTTATACAAATTTGGTTCTTCATAATAATCAGTTAATTTATGTATAATTCTTAATAATCCCTTTTGATGTTCATTAAAAGGATTAATTTCATTATTAATTTTCTCTTGTCTTTTTATTCTATATGTTTCAATTATTTTTGTTATATTCTCTAAATCACTATACTTTACTTTTTTTATCATATTTGAGTATGTTCTTATTGATTTATTATTAAACATTGTTGAAAATATAAAATCATTTATTTTTTTATCACTTGCTGTATTCACTAAATCATTTACAGAATAAGTTATATTAAACATTTCATTTAGTAATTTACTCTTATTCTTACATTTATTTAAAACTGGAACAGTTGTATTAGTCACTTCATAGATTTCTAAATTATTAATAAAAGCAAATGTTTTTATTGATTCATCATATTTATATTTATATCTATATTTATTTTCTATATTTTTTCCAAAATATTGATATATATGTTTATCTTTTTCTTTATATGGCATATTCATTGCCAATACATATTCTTTTCCTTCTAAATAATATAAAATAAACACCGCCCCGTGATTACAAATAAATTCCAGTTTTCTTTCATTATCACATCGTTGTCGAAAAACATATTCAATAAGTTGTAATACTGTTGACTTTCCTGTACCTCTTCCTCCAATAAGACAATTTAATGATGGAGAAAATTTCATAATAAACTCATCATTATTTCCTGTTAAATATGGCAAATTACTATCTGCTATATTTTTAATATATATTCCTTCTATATATTTTGTGTGTTGTATTGCTTCCTCATGAAAAAAAACCGAAACATCATAATCAACCATTGCTTCTCTAAATAAATCTAGACCTAACTTTTCACCATTAAGCCACATATATTTTGAATCCAAATCTTCTATACAATGTGAATCATTATCAAGAATAATATATGCTTTATCTTTATATGATCTATCTTTTACTCTAAAGCTTGTGCCATCTTTATGTTCTTCTTTTGAAACACCTATGTAATTTAAATAACCAGAATTATATAATTGTTTCCTATATCCACTAGCCATATGTGTATCTTTAAATAAATCTGCTGTATTTGCATGAGCTATGTAAGCAAATTCATTGAAATCTTTATTAAATTTCTTTAATACACTCAGACTTGTTTTATATGTCCCATCTTTTTCACTTAATATAATCTCATTTAAATAATTTTGAATATTGCTTATTTTATTTTTATTAAATATTCCAACAACATGTAGTTTATCTGCACATGAAATTTCAATTCCATAAATAACATGTGGATATATTTTGGAAGTATTATAATTTGATTTATAAATATCAATTGCTACTTCTAATTTTTCACATCCAACAATAGTATTGTGATCAGTAACAACGACTAGCTCAACACCATTATTTATTATTTTTGCAGCCATAATTATAAATGATATTAATTCTTTTTCATTTATGAAAATTTCTTTATATTTTTTAAATATTTTTCGAAAATCCAACATTGACATTGTTATATTCTTATCATCAATTATTTTTATTAATATTTCTTTTAACTTATCTACTGAACATTTTTTATAATCTTTATCCTCCCAATTTTTTAAAAGTCTATAATCATATGAGGAAGGAGTATGAACATGAATCAATGTCTTTCTTAAATATCCATAGCAATCTTTTTTTTTCTTTATTTTTTTATAAGCCTCATATTCTAGCACCACTTTTCTATCTGACATTACATTACATCACCTTTCATCATAAAATACTTTTCTAATTCTAATAATGATTCTAGTACATATTTTCTTGCTTCACATGCCTTTGAATAAGGTATATATCCTGTATGTGCTCCAGGAATTCTATATTTATTTAAGATATTATTATTAATGATTTCTTCTATTTTTCCACTACCTAATGCTTCTTTGCCTTCATCGCTTAATAATTTTTCTGTTTTATCTTTTAATTCATTTCCAAAGGAATTGCTACTTTTAACTTTAACTATACTATTTAATAAAGTTCGAACACTTCCCAGTTGTATAGATTTTTGTCCTTGTTTTATTTTTTCTATATTTCTATAATGTCCTTTCCAAGTTTTTGAAAATTTTGTAGTATCTAAATTATTAAAATAATCATCATCAATTGATTTAACTAACGGATTAATCAATTTTTCATTTAATTCAATTTCAATAACTCTAAAAAATTGCAATGCAAGCGCACTATAATCATTATTCTTTGCTAATATTCCTTTCGTTTGAGCATAAGAAATTTCAGCATTATCCAAAGCCATTTTTGCTCTATATGACAAATGTCTTGTTAATCTTATATCAGTAGATACTTTTTCTAAGTCATATTTATAGTCATTATTCCAAATTTCCTCTATTCTATCTTTCAAACCATATTGATCATAGTTTGATGCAATTATTTCCGAATAAACATAACCGACATAAATAATTGCAGTTTGATTTTTTTCTAAATATTTATCTTTTATTATATCAAAATAATGATTAATAATTTGAGAAATTGCTCGAGGTTCAATTTGTAGAAAAGCTTCTAAAATATTACAAATACAATCAAATTTATCAATTTTTATATGTAAATTTGGACTATTTAATTGGAATATTAAATTTAAAATTTGAGTAATATATTTTCCTGAATAAAATTTTTCTAATTTATTGGGCCATATTTCTTCATAAAACACAAAATAATTGTATGATTTTATTTTTGAATTTAATAAAATACCACCTATGTTTCTTGAAAATGAAAGTATGTGAGTCCATTTATCATATTCTATAATAAAATGTTTAATGTTATTATCAATTTTAAAATTTTTAAATTGTGTACTAGATTGTTTACAATAGTGAACACACTGATTTATACATTCGCCAGCTGCTATAATTGCATTTGAAAAAATATGACATATTTCATAAAAGAATTGATATTGTTGATTGAAATCTTCTTTTTTTATCACTATAGCCGTACCCAATTGTGATATCTCTTCTTTATTATTTTCAAAATAATCTATTTTCATATGTTGTAGACAATTAATTTTAAAATATAATTCCTGCATACCAGAAATTTTATTTCTAAGTCGTTTAATAGTATAGTCTAATTCTAAGTATTTCCCTAACAATACGTAATTATCTATTAATAAATTTTGGCAAAATGAATCTTTTTTTGAATACTTATTACTTTTTTTTAAACAATCTATTGATTCATCATAGTCACCTTTAACATAAAAAGCAATACCCTTTAAATAATAAATATCTGAATATCCTAAATCCTCTAAAATACCTATTTTTTTTATACATTCATCATAGTTTGAATTTTGAAATGATTCATTAAATTCACCCAAAACTTTTTTTATTTTATTTTCATTTATTTTCTTCTTAATAAAATTCATCTGTTACTCCTTTGATTATTATTTTAAATAATTACCATTATACGGTTTACTCATCATTTCAGATACCATTTTAAGTACTTCATTTCGATTAATATCAACATTTCTCTCGATATTTGTCAAATAAACATCTATATTATTTCCAGTTATTTTTTTAGCCCGCTTGCTTAATCCCATCATGCAATAAATATTTCTTCATTAGAACAATCATAAATATCTTCTTCATTTTTTTCATTGTATTGCATATCAAAAGCTTTTAAAAATTTTGAAAATGACGTATTTCCTAAAAAGGTATTTACCTTGTGAAATATATATATATAAAGATAATATTTTTTTTACTTTATCTCTACGTGCAACCTTTCTTTAAACATTTTCTCAATCCCATTAAAAAAAATCATACAATAAATCAATTCAATCAGCTTTCTTCTTATTTTACAATTATATCCCTTTTAATACCGATTGATTTCATTAACTGCATTGGTATTGTTGAATAGCCCTTTTTTTCATCGATAGCATTTTTAAAGAAGTTTTTATCCGATTCAAATATAATATGTATTTTTCCATCGTCCGTACTAAGTATTCTTTCTTCTTTCAAAGTATTTTTTCCCCCCCTTTCTACGTTTTTTGCTATCGCTTACATTTGCAGATAAAATAAAAGATAACACATATTATTATACAACTTGTGTTATCTATTTACTGTTTTCGTTCACGAACGGCTACTTTTCGTACGTGAACGACATATATTTACTTTTATTTACAACTTTTTCTTAATATTCCATTGCTTATCAATATACCTATTAAAAAACCTAAACTATTATGAATAATATCATCAAATTCAAATAAACCTCTACATAAAACTAATTGCAATAACTCAATAGAAAAAGAAATACAACAACCTATTAATAATCCTATTTTCCAATCTATCTTTTTACCATATGCTAATGGTAAAAAGATACCAATTGGTAAAAGCATTACAATATTTAATATATTTTCTAATAACAAATCATATCTAGAAGCAGTTCCTAATCTCCCTATAGGATGAATAATCTCTTTCCAAGACCAAAATACTTCCAATTGATATTTTCTAGTACTTGGTAATCTAGAAAATACTGTTGATCCATAAACATGTAAAAGATAAATAATAAACAAGATACTAAAACACATTTGTGTTTTAGTTATCTTATTCTTTTTATAATATCTTTCTAATATGATAAAACTGATAATCATTACAATAATTACAGTTATTAATTCTATTTTACTCCATTTAGGATAATGAGAAATAATGGTTTGAAATATATCCAATGTTTTAACTACTAATATACTGTATATTTATACAATATACTTTTTCCTTTCTACCAGCCTTGGTTGTTCGTCATTATTTGTATCTTATTATTGTACAAGATACAAATAATGTAAACATAAAATTTAGATCAAATAGCAAAAAAGCAGCCTCTAAATTTAAGGCTGCTAGCTTATTTTATTCATTAATAATACTTTGTTAATAATCACTATTCCTATTAAAAAACCCAAACTATTATGAATAATATCATCAACATCAAACATTCCTCTACATAAAACCAATTGCATCAATTCAATAGAAAAAGAAATACAAAAACCTATCAATAAACCTACCTTCCAATCTATCTTTTTACCATATACTAATGGTAAAAAGATACCTAAAGGTAAAAGCATAATAACATTTAATATATTCTCCAAGAACAATTCATATTTTGGATATGTAGTATTCATTGAATTTAATATTTCTTTCCATGACCAAAATACTTCTAACTTACATATTCTTTTACTTGGTAATCTAGAAAAAACAGTAGATCCATAAACATGCAATAAATAGATAATAAATAAAACACAAAAAAACATTTGTATTTTATTTATTTTATCTTTTTTATAAAATCTTTCTAAAATAATAAAGTTTATAATCATTACTATAACTACAGCAATTAATTCTATTTTACTCCAATGAGGATAATGAGAAATAACAGTTTGATATATATCCAATTTAAATTACCTTCCTATCACTACTTATTATTGACAATATCTTGAATATGTTTACTTACTTGATCATGTAAATCTTCTCTATCTAAGGCAAAATCTATTGTTGCTTTGATAAATCCAAATTTATCCCCTACATCATATCTCTTTCCTTTAAAATCATACGCATACACTGCTTGTCTATCTAACAATCTTTTAATAGCATCAGTCAGTTGTATTTCTCCTCCTGCTCCTTTTCCTTGTGTTTCTAACAATTCAAAGATTTCAGGTGTCAATACATATCTTCCTAAGACTGCTAGTTGACTTGGTGCTTTCTCTACGGCTGGTTTTTCTACCATATCTGTTAATTTTACCAGTCTTCCTTTTGCTGGATGTGATTTTGATGGTTCTACGATTCCATATTTGCTGACATCTTTTTTATCGACTGTTTGTACTCCAATTACTGATGCTGATGTCTTTTCATATTGTTCTATTAATTGTTTTAATGCTGGTTTCCCTTCTTTATTGACAACCACATCATCTCCTAGTAGTACAGCAAATGGTTCATCTCCAATGAAGTGTAACCTATCTATATTTGATTACAGACCTGACAAAAATGCAACCAACCCTCAAGAATTTCTTAAAGGGTTTGAGGGTACTATCATCACTGATGGCTATTATGGATATAACCATATAGATGGTGTGACCAATGCCTACTGTTGGGCGCATGCCAGAAGAAAGTTCTATGATGCATTGCCTGTAGATATGAAGAATGCATCAGATACACTCGCAAATACAGCTGTTGAAAAAATAGCCAGACTGTTTGCGATAGAAAAACAAATCGAAACATTATCACCTGATAAAAAGGTGAAAGTACGTCAAGAAAAATCAAAGCCATTAGTTGATGACTTCTTTTCATGGTACAAGGATAACCAAAACAAGGTGTTAACAGCTTCTAAGACAGGAAAAACTATACAATATGCCTTGAATTACGAGGCAGGACTGTGTTCATTTTTAGAAGATGGTCTTGTACCTATAACAAATTCATTAGATGAACGTACAATCAGACCATTTACAGTTGGCCGAAAGAACTGGCTGTTTTCAACTTCTACTAAAGGAGCTGAAGCAAGTGCATCAGTATTCAGCCTGATTGAAACAGCTAAATCCAATAAACTTAATCCATACGATTATATTGAATTCATCCTGGATTATTTACCTCAACAAGATCTGGTTGAAGATCCAAAGAAATTGGATTGGTGAATACCATGGAGTGAAGAAATAAAAGAAGAATTTGAAATAAAAGCCGACTAAATTGATTATTATATCAATTCAATCGACTTTTTAAAATACACTATTTTATTTGGCGCTTACATTAAAAATAATATTACAAAAACGTTTGGACATAAAAAAAGAAATACTCAACTCTTTTATATGGATAAATTCCAAATGTATAGGCAATTCTAGAGTAAACTATAAAAAGTAAAATAGAAAAATAAAAGGAGGGAAATCAGAAATTGCTTTATCTAATTTTCCTCCTTAAAAAGTATCAGATATTTTAAAGTGATTTTTTACTAAAGTATTTGATTATTTAGATTGCTTTTTTCATAAATTGTTATAGTATTTAAGTTGTTTAAAAAATAATATTTTTAATCTATCTAATCTAAATTTCATCAAACGAAATAATAACCATAATATCGCCATTTTTTCTAAATTTATATTTTTCATCTAAGAAATTTAATATCACGTTATCGGGATATTCATATTTATTCTTCAATCTTTCAAATTCATCAAGCACAATTTTTTCATCACTATATGGCATTGCTGTACAAATTACTCTACCATTTTCTAATTTCCATAATGCTCCGTGATCAAATAATTTATCGTAAAATTCACTTAATTGATTTGATGATTCATCATTTTCAATATATGATTGTTTTCCAAATCCACGCGCTCGTGCTTTTGAGCCATCTTGTAATAATCTTAAAAAATAACTAGCACTAATATTTGTAGGTTGAGACCAATGAACACCAATAATCCTGAAATCATTAACAAACTTTAAAAATTTTTCTTTATCAATCACATAACCTATATCATCCAAACGATTAACATTTATTCTATCAAATTTCATAATAATATCCTCCTTTTAAAAATGTTAATATTAAAAATCTATACTAAATTTTTTTGTAACTTAAATTTTATTGTTCTAGTACTTCCTCCCGTTCTTCCTATCAATTCATTTACTTCAACTACTTTTACTAAATTAGTAATTTGTTTTCCCATATTTTCCTTATTATGATAAAAAATAGTTGTACTTACATTATCATTCAATATTAAGTCTCTTAATATATCTCTATCTGTAACATCTAATGAGTGTCCAAAAATATATAAATTGTGTTTTTTACAATTTTTGCATATCATAGCCTCATCATACAAAAATCCGTTTTCGTTATTTTTCTCACATATAATGAATACTCACTTTTTATTTCATCAACCCAATTTTTATACTTACATCCTGTCTCTTTATATATTCTTTGATAAAACTTTTTAAATCCCACAAATTCAACATTTAGATTTTGCTTTTCAACCGGAAGAAATTCGTCAATTCCCAAAACCATATTATTTTTCAATTTCCAAATCTTTATTTGCTTTATCATGTATAAAGACAATATCCATATTAGATTTATCTATATATACTCTTTCTATTGTATTCGTATAATTAAAACTTTATATTTTACATATTTCCTCCTTGGCAATTATTTTTTGTATATCTGGTAATTTTTTTCACAATTTATTTTATTAACATACTGATACAAATAAATTTCTAATGCTTTAATTAATCTATTCAAGTCATCATATAATTTATCTTTTATATCTTTAAATTCATAATTTAACACATAGTCTATCCCCACGATTTTCCAAAAAGTTCATTTCCATTAGAACCTAAATTTAAAATAACACTTTCATCTAATATTTTTTGTGTCTCATCTGTATACGAGTTCTTTTTATCAATAGCTATTATTACTTGTTTTTCACTTTTAATATACAATTCTAATATTTTTTCAAATGCTTTATCCGATATTTGTTTTAAAACAAATGAGTCATGCACTATAATAGGTAAATTAGTCAAATTCAGAACAGAAATATCAAATATAACCAATCCCTTATAAGCTATACCTGTACCTGTATTTTCAGGTGTTGCAAAACTATAATTATTTTTTGAAAAACTTAAAATTTGTGCATTATTTTCTTCCTTATAAATTATATTATTCAATCTATTCATTTCTATATTAATTTTACTTGAAAGAATTGATAGTTGTTGATCTTTTATATTTGATACTCTTTTTTTATCAATAGATTCATTATTTTTTAATTCTATAAATTTGTTATATGCATCATTTTTCATTTCCAATTCATCTTTTTTACTTTTAAATTCATTGTGTCTTTTCAATATTTTTTTTGACAAATTTGGATTTTTTATTAACTTTAAATAATCTTCTTTTGTTGTATGATAATCTTTTGTGCTATGACAGTCCTTACATAAAGCTATTTTATTATCAAAAGATTCTGAATTATCTCCTAAACGTTCTAGGCCTTTTAATTCCAAATATTGTTCTACAGTAGGGCTATTGGGATAGATATGTGCTATTTCAAATAATTTTACACTTCTTTTTTTTGACTTTTTCTTTGTAAATCTTTACAACATAGAGGACAATGAAAATTTACCTCTCTAAGATAAAGTCTAATATCTGCATCTGTAACTGAAGCTCTTTCTTTTAAATATGCAGCTAAATCAGGATCATCTTTCCTTATATTTATTTTATTATTTCTTGTTCCTATATATTTGTCACCTATTTTTCAAATCTCCTCTCTTTTATATTCAAAAATAAGTTAATAATAAAAATTTACTTCTTTTATTATTTGTTATAAAATATAAATATTAATATTATTATATAACTCATACCCTCTATTTCCCATTTTCGTTCACAAACAGCTACTTTTCGTGCGTGAATGTCATGTTTTATGTGCATTTTTTGCATAAAAAAGTGTTACCTAGATAACTAAGTAACACTTCTAAATATTAATTTATTTATTAATCTATAGCATTAGCAGCATGATAAGCTGTTCTAATAGCACTTGCAATATCAGCAGTTCTTTCACCAGAACAATCACCTACACATACATGAGGAATTGTAATAGATGAATCATCAAAGATATTTTTCTTTGATCCTAAAGCATTAATAATTGTATCTGCTTTGATTTGTTCATTTGCTGTATAAACAATATTGTTTTCAATATGATCTACTTTTGTATTTACTAATTGCTTAACATTATGATCTGCAAAGTCTTTCATCATTAATGGTAAAACAGTTGTAGATTCACCAGCAGCAATTTTATCCATCATTTCTACAATTGTCACTTGATGACCTTTGTTTGCTAGATATTCAGCAGTTTCAGCACCTACTAAACCTCCACCAATAACCACACAATCACCAGTAACTTCTTGTCCGTTTAAAACATCCCAGCTAGAAACAATATTGCTGTTATCATGAGGAATTGGCATTTCCATATTATGTGCCCCTACAGCAATAATAGCATAATCATAACTATTGATATCTTTTGCTTCTTCATTTAAATGAATATCTACATTTAATGTAGGTAAGACTTTTTGATAATATTCAACACTTCTTAAGATTTCATTTTTTCTTGGTGGAACAGAGGCAATATTGATTTGTCCTCCTAAATGATCTGATTTTTCAAATAAAGTCACTGTATGTCCTTTAACAGCAGCAACTCTTGCTGCTTCTAAACCAGCAATACCTCCACCAATAACAACTACTTTTTGAGGATTATTTGTTGGTTTAATTGAAACAGTAGCTTCATTTCCATTTTCAGCATTTAAAACGCATGAAATGTATTGTCTATTTTGAATTGCATCAACGCATCCTTTATTACAGTTTAAACATTCTCGAATGCATTCACCTTTTTTCACTTTTAAAGCAATATCAGGATCAGTTAATAAAGAACGTCCATAACCAATCATATCAGCGTCTCCATCATTTAAGATCTTTTCACCAGCTTCTACACTTACTACTCTACCTACTGTTGCTACTGGAATAGAAACTACTTCTTTTACTTTTCTAGCAACTGGTAATGTCCAATTATATGGCACATCTCCCATTGGTGGAATCGTATCTCCCATATTTCCTGTATGGTTGGCTTGAGCTACTTGAATCATGTCAACGCCTGCTTCTTCTAGTTTTTTCGCAAAAGCAATTCCTTCAGCTTCTTTTAAACCACCTTTACCTCTCAAACTTCCATCTTTATTTAAAGTAATAATTGGAAGTTTATATTCAATTGTCAAATCAGGTGCAGCTTCTTTAATTGCTTTAACAACTTCTAAAGCATAACGAATTCTATTTTCAAAAGAACCACCATATGCATCACTTCGATGATTTAATACTTCAGAACATAAAGAACCTAATAAACGATCGCCATGAACTTCAATCGCATCAATACCAGCAAGCATTGCTTTATGCGCACAACTCGCAATACTTTCTTTAATTTGATTTAATTGTTCAACTGTTGCTTCATTTACAAAATGTTGCATATCATGATGTAATTTAGCATACGCATCTTTGGTCATCTTTTGTGCTAATTCAGTTTGTTTTACAGCTTCTTCTTCATTTCCTTCAGCTTTTGCTTTAGCCGCATTTTGACGAGCTATTCCTGCTTCCATAATCATTTTTCCAACACCAGGAACATCATATTCTGGATGGAAGATTTGTAAAGCCACTTTACAATCATATTGATGTAATGTATCCGCAAGTTTTTTAAAGGCTGGTATTTGTTCTTCACTATAAAGTTTTGGTGTTGGTGATGCTGTACGTACAGGAGCTACGTCACCAATAACAACATAAGAAGCTCCACCTTTCGCTAATCTTTCATAAAAGCTTAAACTTTTTTGTCCAATAGATCCATCTCTTTCTTCATACCCTGTTGTAAGAGGTGGAAACATAATTCTGTTTTTGAGGGTCATTTTCCCTACTTGGATTGGTTCTAATAGTTTCATATTATATCTCCTTTGTTATTTGATATGCATTTGTTATAGCATCTTTTAATGTTCCAATTTTTTGACAATCACCAATTAAATGAGCATTTTCAATTGGTGAAGAAATTGGATTATAACCTACTGCAAATACTAAAGTATCAACATCATCTAATACATATTCTTGATGATTCTTTTCATATTTAATAGTATTTTCATCAACATAAGTGATCTTTGAATTTAATTCAATCTTCACACCTTTTTCCATCATACGTCTTGTAAGCAATGATTTCGTTGCTCCAGATTCCCCTGTCATTAATCCATTCGTCATTTCAATTAATGTAATATCTCTATTTGTAGGGAATAAATCATTAATCAATGGTGCTAAATAATCTGCTGTTTCACAGCCAACAGAACCACCACCAATAATTACGATCTTTCTACCTGGAAATTTTTTACCAGATAAAATATCATCAGCCGTCATTGTTTGTTTAAAGACTTTATAAGGTTCGATTTCTTTAGGTGTTGCGCCTACAGTTGTAATCACTTCATAATCTTTAAATTCATTTTCAATCATTTCTTTAGTCACTGTTGTATTTAAACGAACATCAACACCTGTTAATTGGCTCTTCATATATTTAACTACTTTAGTAATTTCTTGTTTACCAATAGGCACACAAGCAATATTTAATTGACCACCTAAACGATCACTTTGTTCGCATAAAACAACATCATGTCCACGTTTTTTAGCGACATAAGCAGCTTCCATTCCTGCTGGTCCACCACCAACAACAAGTACTTTTTTCTTAACAGGAGCTTCATCAATTTCTTCTTTTTCAACAGCTGGATTGACTGTACAACTAATTGGTTTACCAAACATAATTCCTGTTAAACATCTTCCACAACCAATACATGGTCTAATTTCATCTATTTTTCCTGCTTTTGCTTTGTTCGCAAATTCACTATCACATAAATTAGGACGACCAATCATACACGCATCACAAACACCATTAGCGATTAACTCATCTGCTACCCAAGGTTCGTTGATACGCGAAACTGTTGCCACTGGAATAGATACATGTTTTTTAATTTCTTCACTTGCATGTTTATGTGGTGCCGGAGCTGTTCCACTTGCTGGCATTGAACTTCCTTTTTTAATGGTATTTCCTCCAGAAACATGAATAAAGTCAACGGTTGCTTTTTCTAATTGTTTAGAGACATAGATCATATCATTAAGTGTTAAACCACCATCACTGTATTCATCTCCTGAAATACGCACATCAATGATAAAATCTCTACCACATTGTTTTCTTACTTCTTCAATAACTTCTAAAGTTAAACGTAATCTTCCATGAATATCTCCACCATATTCATCTGTTCTTTTATTATATAAAGGCGTTAAAAATCCTCCTAATAAACCATGTGCATGGGCTGCTTGGATTTCAACTCCATCTCCCCCTGCTTTTTTAAAACGTAAAGCAGCTTCACCAAATTGTTTAACAATTACTTTTAATTCTTCTTTTGTTACTTCTCGAGGGGCACTTTTAGCATAATATGGTCCTACATTTGAAGGAGCAATCAATTGTGGTGTCCCAGGAATTGGAAAAGCCATATAAGCTGGATGAAAGAGTTGTGATAAGATTTTAGTATCATATTGATGTACTGCATCTACAAGTTTTTTCCATCCAGGAATATAAGAATCATCATAGATTGACATATCTCCTGGTAAATATGTATATGTAGGTTCTACAGTTGTAACTTCAGTTACAATAAGTCCTACTCCACCTTTTGCTCTAGCTGCATAGTGCTTTACTAATGCATCTGTTACATAACCTTTATCTGCAAGATTAGTTGATAAAGGTGGCATAAAAATACGATTTTTTACTGTTGTATTTCCTATTTTAATAGGTGTAAATAAATGTTCATAAGTATTCATAATACATCTCCTTTTTCCTCATGTTTATTTTATCACAAGCATTTTCCAAAAACGTTATCATTTCTAGCTATTTACATCTATTTTTTGTCATCAAAAATAAAAGCAAGGACAAAATATCGTCCTTGCCAGCAAATACCATTAAGCTTCAAAATATTTTTTTATTTCTAAAACTTCATCTTCAGAAACTTTTAACAATTCAACTGCTTTTGAAAACGAAATACTTAAGCTATTCATCAAATTTGTTATTAATTCAATATTTTTCTTTCTTCTTTCCAATTTTTGTCCTTGTACTAGTCCCATAGAATGTCCTTTTTCTATATTTTCTCTGGCTATCATTTCTCCTAAATTAC
>OGZP01000222.1_pt1 | contig 50011 bp, 37 predicted proteins | sample 1576811 | NCBI WGS metagenome assembly OGZP01 (sample SAMEA3541553, study PRJEB24748) | human gut metagenome | biome: human gut; feature: human-associated habitat; material: faeces | place: China | collected 2012
GGATGTACTGGTATCTGACGAAGAACTGGCAGCGAGAAGAGCAAAATGGCAGCCCAGAGAACCCAAGATCACCACAGGCTATCTGGCAAGATATCATGAACTGGTGACCAGCGGCAACCGTGGTGCGGTACTGGAAGCACCTTCTCAGAAGAACTAAGCAATCATTAAATAACCGGAGGGATTTTGAAATGCAGTTAACGGGATCGGAAATTCTGGTAGAATGTCTGAAGGAGCAGGGGGTAGATACCGTATTCGGTTACCCTGGCGGAGCAATCCTTAATATTTATGACGCACTTTATAAGCACAGTGGGGAAATCAAACATATTCTGACTTCCCATGAACAGGGGGCGGCACATGCGGCGGACGGCTATGCGAGAGCTACGGGAAAAGTAGGTGTCTGCATGGCTACCAGCGGTCCCGGCGCCACGAATCTAGTCACTGGTATCGCTACGGCTTACATGGATTCTGTACCGATGGTAGCAATCACCGCCAACGTTACCTTGCCTTTACTCGGTAAGGACAGCTTCCAGGAGGTGGATATCGCCGGCGTGACCATGCCTATTACGAAGCATGGCTATATTGTGAAAAATGTGGAGATCCTGGCAGATACCATTCGCAAGGCATTCCATATTGCCAGAAGCGGCAGACCGGGCCCTGTGCTGATCGATATTACGAAGGATGTGACTGCGGCAACCTGCGAGTATACACCTGTGACCATTCAGCCGGAGGAAAGAGTGACCCGCTACACCAGAGAAGAACTGATGCTGGTAGCGGAAATGATACATAAGGCAAAGAAGCCGTATATCTATCTGGGCGGCGGTGCTATTATCTCCGGAGCAAGTGCAGAGGTGGCAGAGTTCGCGGAACTTATCGATGCACCGGTATGCGATACCCTGATGGGAAAAGGCGCTTTTGACGGCAGAAGCGAGCGCTATACAGGAATGATCGGTATGCACGGCACCAAGACTTCCAATCTGGGCGTCAGTGAGTGTGACCTGTTAGTAGCACTGGGAGCCAGATTCTCAGACCGTGTGACGGGTAACCCGAAGAAGTTCGCGGAGAACGCAAGAATCATCCAACTGGATGTGGATGCTGCGGAGATCAACAAGAATATCCGTGTAGATGCATCTCTGGTAGGAGATCTGAAGAAGACTCTGACCGAATTGAATGCCTGCCTGTCGAAACAGGAACATCCGGAGTGGATGGCGCATATAATGGAACTGAAGGAAAAATATCCCCTGAAATACGATGACGAGAATCTGTCCTGTCCTTATATCATGCAGGAGATTGACCGTGTAACGAACGGAGAAGCCATCATCACAACAGACGTGGGACAGCATCAGATGTGGGCGGCACAGTATTATCATTATACGAAGCCCCGTACCTTCCTGTCTTCCGGAGGATTAGGTACCATGGGTTACGGTCTGGGAGCCTGCATCGGTGCGCAGATCGGACAGCCGGATAAGGTCTGCATCAACATTGCAGGCGACGGATGTTTCCGCATGAACATGAACGAACTGGCTACTGCCAGCCGTTACAACATTCCCATCATCCAGGTGGTCATCAACAACCAGGTGCTGGGCATGGTAAGACAGTGGCAGACACTGTTCTATGGGAAACGTTATTCCCAGACAGTACTGAAGGATAAGGTGGATTTCTGCAAGGTGGCAGAAGGACTGGGCTGTACCGCCATCCGCGTGACCAAAAAGGAAGAAGTGGCACCGGCCATCGAGAAGGCCATTGCCCTGAAAGCACCGGTACTGATCGAGTGCATGATCCCGGAGGATGATAAGGTATTCCCCATGGTTCCGGCAGGAGCCCCCATCAGCGAAGTGTTTGACGGAGATGATTTGAAAAGGCAGTCCTGATGAAAAAGACGACGAAAAGATTAGTTTTGGCAGTACTTTTATTTTTGCTGTTATTACTGACCGGATATTTTATTCTGGCATTTTATTACAGAGAAGGCTTCTCTGTAAATACCTGGATCAACGGTGTCTACTGTACCGGAAAAACGGTGGAGGAAGTGAATTCGGAGCTTTTGTTGCGTACAGAGGCTCCGAATATTGTCATCGTGGACAGAGAGGGGACAGAGTATACAATCTCTCTTGCGGAAGCAGATTATCAGGCAGATTACAGTAACGTACTGGAACATTACCGGCAGGAACAGAATCCGTTCCTGTGGGTGGACAATGTTCTGTTTCACTCCCGGAGGGAACTTTCTCCCACAGTGACCGTGGATGTGGATGGGCTTCGGAGAGCTTATGATTCTCTGGAATTTGTACGGGCCGAACAACAGAAGAACAAGGATTACAGCCTTGCCCGGGATACGTCGGGCGAGTACGTCTTCACGGATGGACTTGCGGGACGCATTGACTTGGAGAAGGCTTTTTTGGCGTTGGAGAACACAGTAGAAAACGGGCAGGAGACGTTAAACCTGTCAGATAGTGGCTGTTATTATGACATCACTCCAAATGAGAACCAGAAAACTCTGCGGAATCTCTGGAAGGAGATTGAACGTTATCAGAGCTGTGATATTGTCTATTGCTTTGGACAGGAGAGACATCCGGTGACGGCAGCGGACTGTGCCTCTTTTCTGGTGACGGAGAATGGTCTGCCGGTGACGGATCAGACCGGTAACTTTGTACTGGATGAAGAAGCCGTGACGGCGTATGTAGAGCAGCTGGCCGAAAAGTATGACGGTTATGGCCGTACCAGACAATTCCACAGTACCAGAGGAGATGTGATCACCATCGAGGGCGGCACCTATGGAAGCAAGCTGGATCAGAAAAAAGAGACTGCATACCTGATGGAGCATCTGCTGGATGCCGGTGTACATACGGGGACACAGCAGTCCCATGTTCCCACTTACGATAGAGAAGCTTTCTGCTATGGCAGGGATGACATCGGAGATACCTATATCGAAGTGGATATGACACAACAGAAAATGTACTATTATGAAAAGGGGGAACTGCGGCTGGAGACGGATGTGGTGACCGGCAACATGCGCAGACGTATGGGAACACCGGAGGGGGTGAATTTCGTCTATAACAAGCAGAAGGACAGAGTACTGCGGGGACCGGGCTATGCCTCCCCTGTGAAATTCTGGGTACCTGTAAAGGGCAGCATAGGTATCCACGATGCCAGCTGGAGAAAAGAGTTCGGCGGGGACATCTACCAGACTGCCGGTTCCCATGGCTGTATCAATACACCGAAGGACAAAATGGAAGAATTGTACGACATGGTACAGATCGGTACCCCTGTCGTAATGTTTTATTAATAAAACAGACATTTTCTGACAAAATGTGTGCGAGATGCGAACATTTTGAAAATAATTTAACAATGTAGTTGACTAAAGCAAATGAAAAGCTTATTCTATACCTATGCTTTTTATAAAAAATTTAGAAAATATCGAGGAGGTCTTTGAAAATGGCAAGAGTGTATAACTTTTCCGCAGGCCCTGCAGTACTCCCTGAGGAGGTATTGCAGGAAGCAGCCGATGAAATGCTGGATTATAGAGGAACCGGCATGTCCGTAATGGAGATGAGCCATCGATCTAAAGCCTATGATACGATCATTAAGGAAGCGGAAGCTGATCTCAGAGAACTGATGAATATCCCGGACAACTATAAGGTACTGTTTTTACAGGGTGGTGCGAGCCAGCAGTTTGCCATGATCCCCATGAACCTGATGAAGAACCGTGTGGCAGACTACATCGTAACCGGTCAGTGGGCGAAGAAGGCATACCAGGAGGCTTCCCTGTACGGTAAGGCAAATAAGATCGCTTCTTCCGAGGATAAGACTTTCTCTTATATTCCCGATTGCTCCAATCTGCCCATCAGCGAGGATGCAGATTACGTGTACATATGCGAGAATAATACTATTTACGGTACGAAATTCAAGACCCTGCCCAATACCAAGGGTAAGCCCCTGGTTGCAGATGTATCTAGCTGCTTTTTATCCGAGCCGGTAGATGTGACAAAATACGGTGTGATCTATGGCGGCGTACAGAAAAATATCGGACCTGCTGGTGTGGTTATCGTAATTATCCGTGAGGATCTGATCACCGAAGATGTACTTCCCGGTACACCGACCATGCTTCGTTATAAGATCCATGCAGATGCGGATTCTCTGTACAATACGCCTCCCGCATACGGCATCTATATCTGCGGCAAGGTATTTAAATGGCTGAAGAAGATGGGCGGTCTGGAAGCAATGAAGGAGCGCAATGAGAAAAAGGCGAAGATCCTGTATGACTACCTGGATGAAAGCAAGCTGTTCAAGGGAACCGTCCGCAAGGAGGACAGATCCCTGATGAATGTTCCGTTCATTACCGGTAATGAGGAGTTAGATGCCAAATTCGTCAAAGAGGCGAAGGAGGCAGGCTTCGAGAACCTGAAAGGTCACAGAACCGTAGGCGGCATGAGAGCAAGTATCTACAATGCGATGCCCATCGAAGGTGTGGAGAAGCTGGTAGAGTTCATGAAGAAGTTTGAAGCGGAGAACGCTTAAGGGGGAGAAAAATGTTTCAGATCAATTGCCTGAATCCCATTTCCAAAGTGGGACTGGATCGTCTGACAGCAGACTATAAAGTAATCGATAATATGAATGACGCAGAGGGCGTTCTGGTCCGCAGTGCTTCCATGCATGAGCTGGATCTGCCGGAAAATCTGCTGGCAGTAGCGAGAGCCGGTGCCGGAGTCAACAACATTCCTCTGGATAAATGTGCGGAAAAGGGTATCGTAGTATTCAATACTCCCGGTGCCAACGCCAATGGCGTAAAGGAACTGGTGATCGCAGGCATGCTGTTAGCTGCCCGTGATGTGGTAGGCGGTATCGAATGGGTCAAGGCATCCAAAGACAACGCTGACATTGCCAAAGCCGCAGAAAAAGAAAAGAAGAAATTCGCCGGTACGGAAGTAATGGGCAAAAAGTTAGGTGTCATCGGCCTGGGCGCTATCGGCGTCAAGGTGGCAAATACAGCGGTAAGCCTTGGTATGGAAGTCTATGGCTATGATCCTTATGTATCTGTCAATGCTGCTTGGAACTTAAGCCGTTCTGTCAAGCATGTGATGAATGTGGAAGAAATTTATGCAGACTGTGATTACATTACAATACATGTACCTCTTCTGGATTCCACAAAGGGTATGATCAACAAGGAAGCCATCAGCAAAATGAAAGATGGTGTGGTCCTGTTAAACTTTGCAAGAGATCTGCTGGCAAATGAGGTAGATGTCCTGGAGGCATTAAAGAGCGGCAAGGTAGCCCGTTATGTATCTGATTTCCCGAATCCTACGACAGCAGGACAGCCCGGTTGTATCGTGATCCCTCATCTGGGCGCAAGCACTGAGGAATCCGAAGATAACTGTGCGAAGATGGCTGTGGAAGAGATGATGGATTATCTGGAGAACGGCAATATCCGCAACAGCGTAAATTATCCTGCCTGTGACATGGGCGTATGCAGCCAGGCCGGAAGAATTGCCATTTTCCATAAAAATATTACCAATATGCTGAATCAGTTTACCGCAGTGATCGGTGAGAAGAATATCAATATTTCCGATATGACCAACAAATCCCGCGGTGAAGTGGCATATACCATGTTGGATATTGAAAATGCGGCAACACAGGATCTGGTAGAGGCTTTGCAGAAGATTGACGGCGTCTTCCGTGTACGTGTGGTAAAGTAAGACATTTGTCTGAATAGCAGAAAAATATGCAGGCATCGGCTATAAAAGGGCCGGTGCCTGCTTTACGTTTCCGGTGTAATGCTAAAAACAGCGGAAATAGTGGTAAAATCAGTGTAAAATGTCAGAAACTTACAGACATTTTTTCGTAAAATCGTTGTATGATATGAGGGAATCTGTTATACTTGGCATGGATCAAAGACGTAAGCCACAAGAGAAAGAAGGAACAAAACAGATGAAATTTGATATGCATTGTCATACAAAAGAAGGATCTATGGATGGAAAGGTTCCTATTGAGGATTTTATTGCGGAATTGATCCGCAAGGGTTTTAACGGTATGCTGGTCAGCGATCATAATTCTTATAATGGCTATCGTACGTGGAAACGAAATATCAAGGATCAAAAATATAAAGATTTTGTAGTGCTGAAGGGGATTGAATACGATACCATTGATGCAGGACATATTCTGGTGATCATGCCGGAGACCATTAAGCTGAAAATTCTGGAGCTTCGTGGATTGCCGGTGCAGATCCTGATCGATATCGTGCATAAGAACGGTGGAATATTAGGGCCGGCACATCCCTGCGGAGAGAAATATTTAAGCTTCACCAATACCCTGAAGAAACGGAATCAGATGGCGGTGATGAATCAGTTTGATTTTCTGGAAGGCTTCAATGCCTGTGAGAGTGTAGAGAGCAACCATTGCGCAAAGGTACTGGCGGAAATGTACGCACTGCCAACCTTCGGTGGAAGCGATGCTCACAAAACGGACTGTATCGGTATGGCGTATACCGATATACCAGAGAAGATCAGTTGTGAATCCGATTTGATCCGGGCAGTGAAGCTGGGAGAAGGGATCAAATGCGGAGGCTCCTATTACCGCGGCACTACCAAGGAGAAAATCGGAAAAGCCAATAATATTCTGGTACAGTCCTTCTGGTTCTATAACAGACTGGGAAGCCTGTACCGGCATCACAGAAGAAAGGCAGAAATGCATAAGATGGTATAGGTCCTCTGGGCCTATACTTTTTTATACACATCGTAATGTGAGTTCATAAATTCTTAAGATGCTTTTACTATGGAAATAGGGTATAATGTGCATAGATAAGTAAGAAATATGGATTGCTCCGTAGAACTTGCTGTCAGGGGGAACCCGTAGGATTACAGACCGTAATAAAGAGGAGAAAAATGTATGAGAAAAAATTTAAGGGGCAGAAAAGCAACTGCGATTGCTCTGGCATCCGTTATGGCAATGTCGCTTGCAGCCTGCGGCAGGCAGGATGGATCGAATCAGGTGGGACAGACAGAACAGAAGGAATATGTATATGTTCCCGAATACCTGGAGTTGGATGATAATACGAATTCCAGCTACAGTAACATGACAGTACAGGGAGATAAGCTGTATTATACAAATTACCAATGGGATGAAGCTTCCGGTGAGAGCAAGGTCGTGCTTGGAGCTTATTCGCTGACAGACGGTTCCCGGGAGGATCTGCCGATCACCATTAATGCTGACGGCGGTGGGATCTATTCCATGCAGGCAGATGCGGAAGGTAATATTTATACTGCGGAATTTGAGTGGAATGCCACAGAAGGTGATGACGCTTATACACAGCAGACGACGGTATTGCACAAGTACGATGCATCCGGTACGGAACTGATGGCACAGGATATCACGGACATCATGCAGCAGGATGAGAACAATTCTTATGTGGGCAGCATGTGCCTGGACGACCAGGGCAGATTTTATATCAGCTCTGATTCACTGATCCGGCTGTTTGGCAGTGACGGACAATTTCAGGGAGCTGTGCAGACGGACAGCCAGTGGATCCAGGGCATGGGAAAAGCAAAAGACGGCAAGGTATACCTGGCTTATTATGACCAATCCGGCAACGTGAAGCTATCCCAGATCGACTTTGACGGCAAAGCATTGGGACAGACATATGATAACTTCCCGAACACGAACGGCAACGGAGGCTTGTGTGCCGGAATAGATAACGATCTTCTGGTGAATACGGATACTGCCCTGTATGATTATAGTCTCGCAGACCAGAAGACTACCGAAATACTGAGCTGGCTGGACAGTGATATTAACGGCAGTTATGTTACCTATGCCGCAGCCACCGCAGATGGTAAGATCCTGGCAGTAGTCAATGACTGGAACACAGGGGAAACTGACCTGGTGAAGCTGACCAGAACCAAGGCCAGTGAGGTGGCACAGAAGTCCCAGATCACGATCGGAACCCTGTATACCTCTCAGAGCCTTCAGGCGGCAGCCGTAGCCTTCAATAAGCAGAGTAACGAATATCATGTCAATATTAAAACATATATCGATGATAATAACTGGACCGAAACTTCCTGGGCGGATGGCATTACAGCCATGAACAATGATATTACCTCCGGAGCCGGGTGCCCGGATATCCTGGATCTGTCCAACCTGGATGTCAAGGAACTGGCTTCCAAGGGTGTATTCGAGGATATGACACCTTATCTGGAGAAGAGCAGTGTATTAAGCAAGGACGATTTCTTTGAAAATATTGTAGACAGTTATACCTTTGACGGAAAACTGGTGGGAATTCCGAAGAGCTTCACCTTAAACACGATCGTCGGCAAGACCTCCGAAGTAGGTGATAAGAAGGGCTGGACCATTGACGATATTATAGCCTATGCAGGCCAGCACGAAGGTGCTTCCCTGTTTGAGGGCATGACCAAGAGCGGTATGCTGTACACACTGTTAGCCTATGATCTAGACAGCTATATTGACTGGGAGACGGGAAAGTGCAGCTTTGATTCGGAAGATTTCCAGAAAGTACTGGAATTTGTCAATACCTTCCCTGAAGAGTATGATTGGCAGAATGATGACAGATCTACACCGGCGAAGATCCAGTCCGGTGAAGTACTGTTGAATATGACAGGCATCTATCAGCTGAACAGTATTCAGGAGGAGGAAGCTATGTTCGGTGAGCCGGTAACCTATATCGGATATCCTACCTCCGGCGGTGGCAGCGGTACTTATATGCAGGCCAGTGAGCTGTATGCGATTACCGCCAAATCCTCCAACAAGGACGGCGCATGGGCATTTATTGAGAACTACCTGAATCAGCCGTTTGATGATCTATATTCCTATGGACTTCCCGCCAGAAAGTCTGCACTGGATGATATGGTGGAGAAGGCACTGAATGTGACATATATGACAGATGAAAACGGTGAGCAGATCCTGGATGAGAACGGGAATCCGATTCCGGAGGACGGTACTTCCGGCATCAGTTACGGAGACTGGGAGTACACCTATCACACTCCTACCGAGGAAGAAATCAATATTCTGAAGGAGCTGATCAGTGTGGCTGAACCTTCCAGTGCAACCGGTAATGATGAGATCACCAATATCATCACGGAGGAAGCGGAAGCATTCTTCAAAGGTCAGAAGTCCGTAGCGGATGTGGCAGGTGTCATTCAGAGCCGTGTACAGGTCTATGTAAATGAAAACAGATAAAGGAAAGGCTTAAAATATCGTGAGCAGACAGCATGTGAAACATACGCGTAAGCATCACAAATTAGATAGAAGAATGCGAAAACTCAAGAGGAGCTCGGGGCTTTTTATAGCCCCCAGCTTCCTTGGAGTTCTTGCGTTCTTTTTTCTACCCTTTCTGGTTGTGATCTTTTATTCCCTGGTGGACAATCCCATCAGTATGAATTTTGTCTTTTTAGACAACTTTAGAAATGTAGTGCAGAATGCCGCTTTCCGTACAGCGGTACATAATACTGCTGTGTTCTCGGCCATTGCCGTACCGCTGGCAGTGGTATTGTCCCTGCTGCTTGCCATTGTATTGGAATCCAAACTTCCGTTCCGGAGCCAGTTCCGTACGTTTTTCTTAAGCCCCATGATGGTACCGGTAGCCTCCATCGTGTTGATCTGGCAGGTATTGTTTCATTATAACGGTGCAGTCAATGATCTGCTGGGAGTCTTCGGCATAGAGAAGATTGACTGGCTGAAGTCCAGCTATTCCATCATTGTTATCGTAATCCTGTTTTTGTGGAAGAATCTTGGATATAATATGATCCTGTTCATGGCAGCCCTGGCCAGCATTCCCAATGAGCTGCTGGAGGTGGCGAGGTTGGAGAGCGCAACACCGCTGCAGACCTTTTTTTACATCAAGATCCGGTATCTGTCCTCGACTTTTTTGTTTGTGACGATCATGTCCCTGATCAGCTCATTTAAGATCTTCCGTGAGATTTATCTGCTGACCACGGATTACCCTTATGACTCCATCTATATGCTGCAGCATTTCATGAACAATAAGTTCAAGAGTCTGGATTATCAGACGCTGTCTGCAGCGGCCATATTGATGTCCTTAGTCATGATTGTGATCATCGGACTTCTGTTCGCAGTGGAAAATCATTTCGGAAAGGATGTGGAAGGCTGATGGAGCAGAACAACACAGGTACACCGGCAAAAGCCCCATCCAGAAGACCTGCTTCGCAGGAGACGAAGAGGGCGGCCAGGTATAAACGCAGAAAAAAACTATTTGAAAATATCCGCATCAGCATAGCAACAGTGATCGCAGCCTTTTTTGCCATACTGTTCCTGATGCCGATCGTTCTGACGATCACCAATTCTTTCATGTCATCTTCGGAGATATCAGCGAATTATGGTTCGGTATTTGCCACGAATGATAAGGGCGGCAAGGTCTATATTTCCGAAAAAGTGAATTTGAAATTTATTCCGGATATTGTATCCTTCAGCCAGTATACTACGGTACTTTTGAAAAGCCCAGAATATCTGCTGAAATTCTGGAATTCCGTGATCCTGGTGGGACCGATCGTACTGTTTCAGCTGATCGTGGCATCGCTGGCGTCTTATGGATTCGCCAGGTACTCGGGGAAGCTGAGGTCATTGGTATTTTTTTCCTATGTGATATTGATGCTGATGCCGTATCAGGTAACGCTGGTACCCAATTATCTGGTGGCGGAAAAGCTGAATATATTAAATACGTACTGGGCCATCTGGCTGCCCGGGATCTTTTCACCCTTTGCAGTCTATCTGCTGACGAAGTTCATGAAGAGAATTCCTGTGGGGGTCATGGAGGCGGCACAGATTGACGGTGCCGGAGAGTGGCAGATCTATCGGCTGATCTGTATGCCATTGTGCAAAGGTGCGCTGTGTTCCGCAGCCATCCTTGTATTTATCGATTACTGGAATATGGTGGAGCAGCCGCTGATCTTGTTATCCGATGCGGAGATGCATCCCTTGTCCGTGTTCTTGAGCAAGATCAATTCCGGAGAGATCGGACTGGCATTCGCCGTGGCTACGATCTACATGGTGCCCAGTCTTCTGGTATTTCTCTACGGAGAAGAATATCTGGTAGACGGAATTACCTACCAGGGCGGTGTCAAAGGCTAGGATCACTGATTTTTTGAGGATATACCGGCATGGATCCGACTGCCGGAATACAGATAGAAAGTGAAATATAGAGGAGAATCAAGATGAACGAGAACAGTGGAAAAAAGAGAAGAGAATGGGTTAAAAATGCAGCCATTATATTCTTGTCTGTAATGTTGGTGCTGACATTTTTTTCCAATACATTTATGAACTATTCCCTTCCGGAGGTGGCGGCCCAGTACGTGCAGTCTGGAACGATCACGGCAAAGATCCGCGGTACCGGTACGGTGGAAAGCGGAGATCCCTATAATGTGAAGATCAGTGAGACCCGTACGATCTCCAGTGTTCTGGTAAAGACCGGGGACAAGGTAGAGAAGGGTGATCCACTGTTTTTGTTGGAGGATAAGGAAAGTAAGGAACTGACCGATGCCCAGGCTGCACTGGATAAGGCAATGCTGGATTTTGAGCTGGCATTGTTATCCGGTGACATTTCCAATTCTACCTTCCAGAATGTACAGAACGGAAATGTGGCTTCCATAAACACTTATCAGAGTCGCATTGTGGCGGCGGAGGCAGAGATCGACAGATGGCAGAAGCAGGTGGATGAAGCCACCAACGCAATCAATCAGCTGAAGACCGCACAGGTGAACGTGGATGCCGGAGGAACGCCGGACACCGGTTCGGAGCAGAATAAGGTGAACGCAGCCCAGGCAGCATTAAACAGTGATGAAGTCAAGATTGCGAAAGACAAGATCAGCGAATGGCAGGCAGCTCAGGCCACCTGTCAGGCCACCATCGATAAATACAATGAGAACATTGCAAGTTCGGTATCCGGTAATGGCTTTGTCAATCAGGTGACAGAGGACGAATACCAGCTGGCACTGAAGAACAGGGAACAGTATCAGTCGCTGATCAATGAACGACAGGCATTTATCAATAACAATCCGGACAAGGTGAAAGCATATGATGAGAAGGTAAAAGCGCTTGCAGATGCCAACAAGGCACTGGCAGATAAACAGAACAGCAAGGAGAACAGCACCAATTCCCTGACGGTGCAGACCCAGAACTGGCAGACCGAACTGGATAAACGAAATATCCAGCTGAAAGCAGCACAGGATACCAAGGAACAGCTGCTGAAGGATATTTCCACGGAACTGAATCTGGATTACCAGTTAGACAGTCTCCAGAAGCAGAGAGATGATATTGCAAAATTACAGGAGAATGCGGTAGGTGCCAGCATCGAAGCCCCCATTTCGGGTACCATTACCAGCGTAACAGTCAAGGCAGGAGACGAGGCACAGCCGGATACTGCACTGGTGACCATGCAGCCGGAGGGTAAGGGCTTTACCATGAGCTTCTCCGTGACCAATGATCAGGCGAAGAGACTTTCTGTGGGAGATAAGGCAGACCTGGTGAACTCCTGGAGATACAGTGATATGGATATTACCCTGGCAAGCATCAAACCGGATACCACAGATCCCGGACAGAAGAAGCTGCTCACCTTTGATATCACCGGAGATGAAGTGACACCCGGACAGTCCTTAAATGTATCCGTAGGACAGAAGAGTGCCAATTACGATCTGATCGTACCCAACAGTGCCATCCGTGAGGACAGTAACGGTAAGTTTATCCTGATCGTGGAATCCAAGAGCAGCCCCTTAGGTAACCGTTATGTGGCGACCCGTGTGGATGTGGAGGTACTGGCAAGTGATGACACCCAGTCCGCAGTGAGCGGAGCTTTATATGGCTATGAATTTGTCATTACGACATCTACCCAGCCGGTAGAGGCAGGAAAGCTGGTCAGACTGGCAAATAATTCATAAAAGGTCTTTCAGACGGAAAATAATTTAACAGGAAGGAAGAAACAGATCAGATGTTTCGGATTCGAATACAGAATAAAAAGAAATGCATATGGTACTGCAGTGCAGTAGTATCCTTTCTTCTGTTCCTGCTTTTGCTGGGATGGACCAACCATCTGGCAAATACCCAGGATGCCCAGCAGATGGCCGGACGCTGGAGTGAAAAAAAGGATGTGGCACAGATCAGCTGCTTTTTCTCCTCCAAAGCGGAAGTGACGGAGGATACCATTCAAAGCTTTGAATATTCACTGAAAAATGTGCTGCAGGAAGCCTCTATTACAGAGACCTCAGAGAACCCCAGTGCAAGACTCTGGGTGGATGCCTACAGTGCGGACGGCAAGATCACCCTGGTCAACGGGAAAAATACGCTGGATGCCAATGCCATCGGTATCGGCGGAGACTTTTTTATGTTCCATCCGTTGAAACTGATCACCGGCGCCTATTTTTCCGGTAATGATCTGATGCAGGATTATTGTATCATCGATCAGGATGCGGCCTGGCAGCTGTTCGGCTCTAATGATGTGGTGGGCATGACAGTATATATCGGCAATGTACCCCATATCGTCACCGGTGTGGTGCAGCGCCCGGACAGCAGAATGGATAAAGCGGCGGGACTGAATTCCACGGTGGTCTATGTGTCTTATGAGACACTGTCTGCTTATGGTACGAATAACGGGATCAATCATTACGAGATCGTGATGCCGAACCCTGTGGATGAGTTCGCCTACGGCAAAGTAAAAGAAGGGATCGGTATAGATGAGAAAAACGTTGAGATCGTGGAAAACAGCAGACGGTATTCTCTGCCCAACCGGATCAAAACAATCCTTGCCTTCGGAACGCGTTCCATGAACGGAAAAGCCATCATCTACCCCTACTGGGAGAATCTGGCGAGAGGCTATGAAGACATTATTGCATTGCTTACGGTAGTTATGCTGCTTCTGTTATTATATCCGGTAGTGACCGTTATCTGGTGCTTTGTACACTGGTGGCGCCATAAGGGCTGGACCTTGAAGGAGGTATGGCATACCGGTAAGGATAAGGCAGAGCGGGCTGTGGAACGCCGCAGGGAGAAAAAGCACCCCCACAAGAAGAGGGATGTCCTGGAGGAATTGGAACGGGAACTGGAGGAAGACCCTTATGCAGACAGTGAATTCTCCTGGCTGACGGATGAACCGGCGGAGGAAACAGAGCCTGCGGATGCAGCTTCGGAAGAGCCGGAGAAAGCGCAGACAATGAACATGCAGACAGAGGAAACGCAGACACCGGAGGAGACAAAAGAGGAACAGCAGTCGTAAAACAACAGACACAGACAAGAAAAGGAGAGGGAGAATGAAAAAGAAAGGGAAAAAACTGATCAGTATCGCGTTGACCGTGGCAATGATCGCAGGTCTGACTGCCTGTGGAAAGGGTAACGGCGGGAACGGAAACGGCGGCAGCAGTGTGGCTGATTCAAGCCTTGCAAAACAGTATGTATTTAAGGAACAGGCGCTGGATCTCAATATGGATTCAGACAATATGAATATTGATCTGCTGACCAGAAAGGGAGATACGGTTTACCTTCTGTTTGAGACCTATGACTATTCCGATAACGGCAGCCAGAGTACGCTGCATCTTGCTACAATGAAGCCGGACGGTACCGTCATCGACACTGTAGAACTGCCTATGTGGAAGGAAGGAGAGGCTCCGGCGACTCCGGCACCTGCACAGGGCGGTGAGGCTTCTGGGGACGGAAATGAAGCAGTGCCTCTTACGGAGCAGGCGGCCAGCACACAGGATATTGCGGCAGCGGATATGGATGTGGTAGATGCACCGGCAGGGAACAGCAGTTATACTAGCACATCGCTCAACAATTGTACGGTCGGCTCGGATGGAAATGTCTACGGAATACGCAATTACTATAGTGAGACATATTCTGAAGACGATTACAGCAGTACGAATGATTATGCCTTGATCTGCTGGAGCGCAGATGGGACCATCGTATGGGAAGCTGATCTGAATGATATGAATACAGAAGAAAGCTATTCCTGGGTATATAGTATCATCCCCAATGAGGATGGAACCCTGACACTGCTGTTAAGCGGTGATAAAATAGAGAAATGCACTGTGACGCAAGAGGGTATCACAGACCGGAAGGATCTGCCGGAGGCAGTCGCAACACTTTTCAACAATGCAAGCTCGAATATCATTACGCCGGATGGCAAGGTGCAGATCATCTATTATGATGAGAGCAATTACACGGATATGTATATCGCAACCTATGATCCTGCAACAGATGCGGTATCAGAAGGAATAAAGTTTTCCTCGACACTGACCAACGGCGGTTATTATAATATGGTGCCCGGAGACGGTGACATCCTGTACTATGCCGATAGTAACGGCCTGTTCAGTTATAATGTGCAGACACAGGAATCGAAGCAGATCATGAGTTATATCAATTCGGATCTGGCTGCCGGCAGCCTGAACAATTTCCTGGTACTGGACGAGGAACAGTTCCTGGGCTTTTACTATGATAACACCGAAGGTAAAATGTGCGGAGGTCTGTTCACCCACGTGAAGCCGGAGGATATCAAGGACCGGATCGTCCTTACACTGGCCGGTAACTATATCGACTATGATCTGAAGAGAAAAGTAGTAGAGTATAATAAGTCCGGTGACACTTACCGTATTGTAGTCAAGGAATACAATACCTACAATACTTCAGAGGATTATACTCTCGGTGTGAAGCAGTTAAATAATGATATCATCTCCGGAGGAATGCCGGATATTCTGGTCGTGGACAGCAATATGTCAATGGACAGCTATATTGCCAAGGGACTGGTGGCAAATGTGGATGATCTCATTGCGGGGGATGAGGAATTATCGAAAAACGACTATCTGCAGAATGTCTGGGATGCGTACCGTGTGGACGGTAAACTGTACTATGTGATTCCTTCCTTCTATATCTCTACTATGGTAGGAAAAGAATCTATTTTCGGTGACCGCACCTCCATTACTATGGAAGAGCTGCAGACGATCCGGGATTCCATGCCGGAAGGAACCGCACTCTTCAGTGATATTACCAGAGACAGCTTCCTGTATACCATGATGAACTATTGCGGCAGTGATTTCGTGGATGTATCCACAGGAAAATGTGCATTTGATACGGATAATTTCGTGGCAATGCTGGCCTATGCAGGCGAGCTGCCGGTAGAATATGGAGAGGATTACTGGGGAGAGGATTACTGGAATAATTATGAATCCCAGTTCCGTGAGGACAGAACCCTGCTGGATACCATTTCCATCAGCAATATCCGTGACCTGAACGGTACGATCAACGGTGTCTTCGGTGAGGATATCTCCTTTGTGGGCTTCCCGACCGATGGGGACATGGGATCCGTATTATGGGCAGGTAACAGGATGTATGCGCTGTCTGCAAAATCCAAGAACCTCGACGGTGCATGGGAATTCCTGCGCTACTATCTGACACAGGAATATCAGGATAAAATACAGGAACAGGAATACAATCTTCCGGTACTTCGCAGCACCTTTGAGAAGAATGTGCAGGATGCTACGAAGAAGCCGTATTATACGGATGAGAACGGCAACAAAGTGGAATACGATGAGACCTATTACATCAATGGGGAGGAAATACTGCTGCCGCAGCTGACACAGGAGCAGGTGGACAGGATCGTAAGCTTTGTGGAAAGCGTGAACAAGAGAGGATACTATAATGAGGCAATCTCCAATATCATTTCGGAAGAAGCCGGAGCATACTTCTCAGGACAGAAGAGTGCGAGAGATGTGGCAGGTGTCATTCAGAGCCGTGTACAGGTCTATGTAAACGAGAACAGATAAACGGAAGATAGCACTGCGTAAAGCAGAATAGTAAAAGATGGCGGTCTGTTGAAAAACAGGCCGCCATTTATAGTAAGGTGCTTCAGCCAAGGCGGATGGGAATGCCCTGCTTTTTCAGATGTGTCGTCAGGGTAAGCTCCTGTCCGTGCTCCCTTAGCCACTGTTTATAGATCCGGTAATCCGGCATGATGCGCTCGACCATGTTCCAGAAGTCCCTCGAATGGTTCATATGAGTCAGGTGGCAGAGCTCGTGGACTACCACATAATCCAGAGGACCGGCAGGACCGTAGATCAGACGGTAATTGAAGGATAAAGTCCCTCTTGAGGAACAGCTTCCCCAGCGGGTCTTCTGGTCACGGATGGTGATAGAAGTATAGTGCCCACCGGTGAAGCGGTGGTAGTATTCCACACGGTTCGTAAACACTTCTCTGGCAGCATTCCGATATCGGTTTTCCAAAGCCTGCAGCCTGCGGAGCTCCGCAACGGTCAGCGGCTGGTTTTCATATAGATTCATGAGAGCACCTTTCACATACAGGGATGGTGATCCTCTGCGTAGTTTTGTAAGTCTGAACAGATTAAATATACTGCGTATGGCTTGAAAAGTAAACGCAGAAATTGTAGAATATTGCGTGACGGCTCGCAGACGAAACGGCTGTTTCGGAAACAGGACGGTCACAAAGCAGTGCAGGCGTATTCATGTGATTTGGAGAATGATAAGGACGGAACCGTTACAGGAAAGGAAAACTGTAAATACTATGGGTAAATGTATTTTGATCGGCGCAGGAGATCTCACGATGGGAGAGCTGTCTGTGACGGAGGAAGATTATGTGATCGCGGTGGACGGCGGCTTAAGCTACTGTGGGATACTGAATGTGGAGCCGGATCTGATCATCGGAGATTTTGACTCGATGAGCGAACAGGAGAAGCTTGCTGTGGAACAGCTACAACAGACCGTTCCGGAGAAGATCTGCCGCCTGCCGGAGTGCAAGGATGACACAGACATGCTGGCAGCTATCAAGCGGGGGCTGGAGCTGGGCTATATCGATTTCCGTATTTATGCGGCCACCGGCGGGAGATTTGATCATACTCTGGCGAATATCCAGTGTCTGCTGTATCTCAAAAATCACGGCGCGGTGGGGTACCTGGTAGACGGTACGGGAATGGTGCTCGTACTGCAGAACGAAGCCGTGCATTTCCGGAAGGAGCTGGAGGGCACCATGTCGCTGTTTGCCCTGACGAAGGAGGCAAAAGGCGTGAATATCCGCGGCATGAAGTATTCTTTGGAAAATGCTGCGATCACCAACGATTTCCCCATCGGGATCAGCAATGAATTCCTGGGAGAGGAAGCAGAGGTGTCCGTGGAGGACGGTGAACTTGTATGCATGATCCGGTACTATGAGGATGAAGTATAACCATGGCAGCCGGAAATGTACGCTTCGAAGATGATCAAGGAGGTGGCACCGAATGTCCACCTCCTTGGTGTTTTTGCGAAAAAATCTTTAGAAAATCTTTCGTTTTTTCAGTAGGTGAAATTAGAAATTATAAATTAGAATCAGAAACAGACAGGGGAGAGAATCCCCTTGCCGCATGCGGCAGAATGAGAGGGAGTCATGGAGAACAATAAATATCATATTCTCATCGTGGAGGATGATAAGGAGATCCGGGACGGTGTGGAAATCTATCTGAAGAATCAGGGGTATCAGGTATGGAAAGCCGCCAACGGTAAGGAAGGACTGGAGATCGTAGCACAGGAGGAGATCCATCTGGCTATCCTGGATATTATGATGCCGGTGATGGACGGTGTGACGATGTTAATGAAGCTGCGGGAGCAGAATCACGAGTTTCCGGTGATCATGCTGTCCGCCAAGTCCGAGGAAGTGGACAAGATCATGGGATTAAATATGGGAGCGGATGATTATGTGACCAAACCCTTTACGCCGTTGGAACTGTTGGCGAGGGTGAATTCCCATCTGCGCAGATATTCCAAATATCTGACGGCGGTCAGTGGGGAAGAACAGGAAAAATCCCATGTGTATACCATCGGTGGACTGGAACTTAACGAAGAAACCGTGGAAGTGACGGTGGACGGAGAAGCAGTGAAGCTGACTCCTATGGAATTCAAGATCGTACAGCTTTTGATCAAGAATCCGGGCAGAGTATTTTCCGCGGATGAGATCTACGAGCGTATCTGGAACGAGAAAGCGGTCAACACCGATACCATTATGGTACATGTGAGGAATATCCGCGAAAAAATCGAGATAGATCCGCGAAATCCCAAGTATCTGAAAGTGGTATGGGGTGTAGGATATAAGATCGACAAACAATAAATGCGGATGTGGGAAACAAATCGTTTCGGCAGGCAGAGGGAAATGACCGGAGAGGTGTAAGAATGGAACAGGTAACAGAGGCTGTGAAAGCAGAGACAACAGGAAAACGGGAAAACAGAGAAAACAGAGAACACAGAAAGCCTGCAGTCAAATGGCTGATCATCGGAATGATTGTCAGTCTGGCAGCTTCCGGCATTTTTACCGCCTGCTACGGAATCTTCGAGCGCAGGGCGGAGAGCTGGAGAAATGAACAATACATTGCGGATCCGCTGGAGACGTCGAATACGATTACTTATCTGTATCAGAACTGCTATCTGCTCTACCGCGATCTGTACAACAAAGAGCATCAGACTTCCTTAAGCTATGGAGAATTATATATGCAGTCCACGGAGGGGAATGAATGGCTCAATGATGACCAGAAGCGGGCAGAAATGGCGGACGGAGATACGGAGGACCTCACCATACCGGAAGGAGAAGATCCCGAAGACTATGTAGCCCAGGGAAGCTTGGCGGTACAGACCAGGGAATACCTGGAAGAGCACTTCAATACCCTGGAAAGCTCCTTCAGTCAGCTGAATAATTTGTATGATTATAGGATCCGGGATACTAAGACCGGAGAGATCCTAAGTAATCTGGCGGATACGGATATTGTGGCGGAGGACCAGAGCTTTTATCTGACTTTTGTATTTGACGACTATGGAAATGATGCCACCTTAGGGAATACGGTGATCGGATCGGATACGACAACCCTTCGCAAGACGGCGGCGGAAGTGATCCGTAATTGTGGTCTTACGCGAATGGTGGATGCCAATATGGGCAGCGAAATCTCTGCCGGTCATAATACCATGTTCCGGCTGGAAATGCCGAAAAATTGTGAGATCACCTACTGCATCTCCAGACAGGCGGCACAGAGTCTGGGACAGAACGGTCAGTATATTTATTATGATCAGGACATGAACAATGTCAGTGTTTACTTTTCCATGGGAGACCAGTATACATCCTACTATCTGTCCGGATGCCAGCAGATGTTTCTGATCCTGTGTCTGTTGATCTTCCTGCTGGCGCTTGTATTACCGGGACTTGAGGAAGAGAGAGCCTGGGAGAAGGTGGCGCTGTTAAAGCTGCCTGTAGAGGCGGTTATTGTGATCCTTGTGGTGATCGCCGGCATTGGAAGTGAACAGGTGGTAGGACTGGTATCCTGGGTAAGGAGCGGTCATGCGCTGAACACGGTTTTACAGGGAAACAGTGCGCAGATACAGATGTCGACCACAATACTGACCTATGCATTAAATGTTCTGGCAGTGGCAGCCTTGTTTTTCATTGCCTGGTGCAGCGGTGTATCCCTGCGGGCAATGCGGGTTCAGGGAGCCAGAGCGTATTTGAGACAGCACAGCTTGTGCTATCTGTTAGTGCCTTTCTGGAAAAAACTGTGGAGAGGAATGAAGAAGGGATTCTCCATTGGCAGGGATAAGGTGGTGGATGTCTATCATGATGCAGAGCATTTTGATGTGACGAAGGATGCCAAAAAGCTGATCCTGCGGATTGTGCTGTGGAATGCCCTGATTCTGGTGATCGTATGCAGCCTTCCTCTGGGAGGAGTGACGATCGCAGTCATTTACTCTGTGGTACTGTATTTTGTACTGCGGCGTTATGTCAGCAAATTGCAGAAAAAGTACGGATTGCTGTTAAAGGCCACCAATGAGATCGCTCAGGGTAATCTGAACGTGACCATAGAGGAAGATCTGGGCGTGTTTGAACCCTTTAAACCGCAGATCTACCGGATCGAGGAAGGCTTCCGTAATGCGGTGGCGGAGGAAGTGAAGAGTCAGCGGATGAAGTCGGAACTGATCACGAATGTATCCCACGATCTGAAGACGCCACTGACAGCTATCATTACTTATGTAAAGCTGCTGCAGGAGCCGGGAGTGACAGAAGAACAGAGGAAGGAGTACTTAGAGACGCTGGATCGTAAATCGTTGCGCCTGAAGGCATTGATCGAGGACCTGTTCGAAGTCAGCAAGGCAAATTCCCAGAATATCACGCTTGCTATCCGCGATGTGGATATCGTAAGCATGGTGAAACAGGTAGAATTCGAGATGGAGGACAAGCTGGCAGATGCCGGACTGGATGTAAGAATGAGTCTTCCGGAGGAAAAGGTGATTGTGCCGCTTGACAGTCAGAAGACCTTCCGAATTTTTGAAAATCTGTTTGGCAATATTGCAAAATATGCTTTGCCGGGGACCAGAGTCTATGTCAACGGTTTCACGGCAAAAGAGGATGTGACGATCATCTTAAAAAATATCACGGCACAGGAGCTGTCCGTATCCGGAGAGGAACTGACGGAACGGTTCGTCAGAGGAGACACCTCACGTAATACCGAGGGCAGCGGACTGGGGCTGGCCATCGCCAAAAGCTTCACGGAACTGCAGGGCGGCAAATTCCGGATCGAACTGGACGGAGATCTGTTCAAGGTGGTATTGACCTGGAAAGTAAAGTCACAGAATGGTCAAAATATGGTTCCCAGAGAGTCTGAGACGGCAGAAAAGAACGAAAACAGTGACTGTTTATCATAAAATCTGTTGCATGATAACAATAAAATAAATCAATGTTTTAATACTAAAACATCCACATTTACGTAGAAATATGTTAAATGTGGATGTTTTCAATTGCAAATGAGTGTGCTACAATAATGAAAACTTCAAAGAGAAGTATTACGGATCTGAAGTGTGGAACAGCTGTGCAGAACGCACAAGCTGTATGAAGAGAAAAAGGAGCAGTAAACAATGGGAATGACAATGACACAGAAGATACTTGCCCGTGCAGCGGGTCTTGAGCAGGTACAGGCAGGACAGCTGATCGAGGCACAGCTGGATCTGGTGCTGGGCAACGATATCACCAGTCCGGTGGCAATCAAGGAAATGGATAAAATGAAGGTGCAGGGGGTGTTTGATAAGGATAAGATCGCACTGGTACCGGATCATTTTGTTCCCAATAAGGATATTAAGTCTGCGGAGCACTGCAAATGTGTCCGTGAGTTTGCAAGACGCAATGAGATCACCAATTATTTCGAAGTGGGAGAGATGGGTATCGAGCATGCCCTGCTTCCGGAGAAAGGACTTACTGTAGCTGGAGATGTGATCATCGGTGCAGATTCCCATACCTGTACTTACGGTGCTTTGGGAGCATTTTCCACCGGTGTGGGAAGCACGGATATGGCAGCCGGTATGGCTACCGGTAAGGCATGGTTCAAAGTACCTGCGGCAATCAAATTCAATCTGACCGGCAAACCCGCAGAATGGGTCAGTGGTAAGGATGTGATCTTACATATCATCGGCATGATCGGTGTGGACGGTGCACTGTACAAGTCTATGGAATTTGTAGGGGACGGTATCGCCAATCTGTCCATGGATGACCGTTTCACCATTGCCAATATGGCCATTGAGGCCGGTGGCAAGAATGGTATTTTCCCTGTGGATGAGAAAGCTATTGCTTATATGGAAGAACACTCCAAGCGTCCCTATAAAGTATTCGAAGCAGACCCGGATGCACAGTATGATGCGGAGTATACCATTGACTTAAGCACTTTACGGCCTACCGTGGCCTTCCCTCATCTGCCGGAGAATACACATACCATCGATGAGATCCACGAGATGGACGCCATTGCCATCGACCAGGTAGTCATCGGTTCCTGCACCAACGGACGTATTGACGATCTGCGCACCGCAGCAAAGGTACTCAAGGGCAGACATGTGGCGAAAGGCATGCGCTGCATCGTAATTCCTGCCACCCAGTCCATCTATATGCAGGCTATGGAAGAGGGACTTCTGAAGACCTTTATTGAAGCGGGAGCAGTCGTAAGCACTCCTACCTGTGGACCCTGCCTTGGTGGATACATGGGTATCCTGGCAGAAGGCGAGAGATGTGTCTCCACGACCAATCGTAACTTTGTCGGACGTATGGGACATGTAAAATCCGAGATCTATCTGGCAAGTCCTGCAGTAGCGGCAGCCAGCGCCATCACCGGCAAGATTTCCTGCCCTTGTGAACTGAAATAGATGAATATAAGAAATAGAAAGGTAACGGAAAATGAACAACGCAAAAGGAATAGTTTTCAAATTCGGAGATAACGTGGATACTGACGTTATCATTCCCGCAAGATATCTGAATTCCTCCGATCCTGCAGAACTGGCCACTCACTGCATGGAGGATATTGACAAGGACTTTATTAAAAATGTAAAAAAGGGTGACATCATCGTAGCGGAGAAAAACTTCGGCTGCGGCTCATCCAGAGAGCATGCCCCCATCGCCATCAAGGCTGCAGGTGTCAGCTGTGTCATCGCAGAGACCTTCGCCAGAATCTTCTACCGCAATGCCATTAACATCGGACTGCCCATCATTGAGTGTCCCGAGGCATCCCGGAAGATTCAAAACGGCGATGAAGTCGAGATAGATTTCAATACCGGAGTAATCCAAGATCTTACCACAGGCGAAAGCTTCCAGGGACAGGCGTTCCCCGAGTTCATGCAGAAGATTATCGCCGCAGAGGGACTGATCAACTACATCAACAGTCAGGAATAAATTGAGTGCATGGCTCGTAACGTAGGGTTGACATAACCCCCACGAACGCCCGCATCGGATGGAACATCCTTCCGGGGTGTCAGGTCTCCCGGAGGGAATTTCCTGACGAAAAGTGACATAGCGGTCGAGAAAATATCACCATCGTCCGACAAACATTCCCGGAAGGACATTCCATCCGCTGCAGGGGTTCTACATTTTCTCATAATATCTGTACGTCATAGGCATTTCTGCCCACAGTCATTTCTATTGTTTTGGTGTAAATCGTATCAAAATAGCAAAATCAGTACAAAAAATCTTCTAAATCAAACACTTTTTGTACTGATTTTATTCTTTTTCCCATTTTAGCGAAAATAAGCTCTTATAAAAGGTCAAAATCTCCTGTTTTTGTATTTTTTATGCAAAAAAAGGCGTTTTTAATACAAACTTTATTGTACCACTGCCTTATCCACATCAATCACTGCGTAGAAATCCGGGTGGTTCATCTGGATCCGTTTCGTGACGGAGTCAACCACATCCTGATCGGAAACGGGATAATCATAGGGGACTACGATGTCAAAAATGAGGTTCGTGTGGGTCAGTCCCTTGACGATGCGGAAATCATGCATGCTGAGTTTTGGATCGATCTGATCCAGATAAGCTTTTATCTCTGCTTTCAGGGACAGTGTCTCGGGGTCATTGGTGCTGACGGGATCCATGTGGATCACAGCGTTACAGTTTAATTTGCTGCGCAGTTCATGCTCTATGGTATCGATCGTATCGTGCAGGGTCAGAATATTACCGTCGGCAGGAACCTCCGCATGCAGAGAGATCAGAGTCCTTCCGGGGCCGTAATTATGCACGATCAGATCGTGAATCCCGGTGACATCATCATAAGAGAGAACGATGTCGTTAATCTGCTGTACCAGTTCAGGCTCGGGGGGCTGCCCAAGCAGGGGACTGATCGTGTCTTTGGCTGCGACAAATCCGGAGTACAGGATGAACATACCCACCAGCACACCACAGTAACCGTCGATAATGATGCCGGAGGCGGCAGAGACGATAGTGCCGATGAGAACCACGGTGGTTGCTATCATATCGCTCAAACTGTCAATGGCGGTAGCCTTCATTGCCACAGAACCGATCCGGGAACCGATGCTGCGGTTATACAGAGCCATATAGCATTTTACCAGGATCGAAAATACCAGGATGCCGATAATGACAGGGGAGTAGTCAGGAGCTTCCGGATGGAAAATCTTACTTACAGAGCTTTTTACCAGTTCGAAGCCCATGAGCACGATTAAAATAGAGACTAACAGCCCGGAGATATATTCGATCCGTCCGTGTCCGAAGGGATGGTCAGAGTCCGGCTTCTGTCCCGCCATTTTGAAGCCTGCCAGCGTAATGATGGAGGATGCTGCATCCGACAGGTTGTTGAATGCATCCGCCGTGATGGCGATGGAATGACTGAAAAAGCCTGCCAGAGCCTTGGCAGTGAACAGGATCAGGTTGAAAAAAATCCCGACGATACCGCAGAGCATTCCATATGCCTGGCGAACGCCGGAATCCGTGACGTTTTCATGATCCCTGATAAATAATTTTGCCAATAATGTAACCATAAGATATCCCCTTTTCCCAAATGAGATTTTAAGGGATATTGTAGCGCATATGCAGGAAAAATACAAGTAAATCCGGATGATTTGCAGAAAAAACGCCCAAAGATGCAGATCAAGAAATCAGCGGTTACTATTGCGCATCCGTCGTTTTCAGTGTATAATCTCGGTGGACGTAATGTAAGCTTTCAGAACGGATCCGGGACGCAGACCATTTTCCGGAGCCGTACTGGTAATTTATTATAATCAAAAGTAAAAATGGAGGAACGATCGATGAGAAAGAAACCGGTTGTATTAATGATCCTGGATGGTTATGGATTGAATGATAAGGTAGAGGGCAACGCCGTAGCACAGGCCAATACCCCTGTAATGGACTCCCTGATGAGGGAGTATCCTTTTGTACATGGTAATGCCAGCGGTATGGCAGTAGGTCTTCCCGAAGGTCAGATGGGTAACTCTGAGGTAGGTCATATGAATATGGGTGCCGGCCGTATCGTATATCAGGAGCTGACCCGTATCACCAAGGAGATCCAGGACGGCGACTTTTTTAAAAATGAAGCTCTGTTAAAGGCTATTGATAACTGTAAGAAGAACGACAGCGCCCTGCATCTGATGGGTCTGTTATCCGACGGTGGTGTACACAGCCACATTACCCATCTGTACGGCCTGCTGGAGCTGGCGAAGCAACAGGGCCTGGAGAAGGTATATGTTCACTGCTTCTTAGATGGACGTGATACCCCTCCCGCCAGCGGTAAGAGCTATGCAGAGCAGTTAAATGAAGAAATGAAGAAAATCGGTGTAGGTAAGATCGCTTCCGTAATGGGACGATACTATGCTATGGATCGTGATAACAACTATGACCGTGTACAGCTGGCTTACGATGCCATGACCGAAGGCAAAGGTCTGACCGCTGCCTGCGGTATCTGCGGTATCCAGGAGTCTTACGACAGAGAAGAGACCGATGAGTTTGTAAAACCTACTGTTGTTGTAGAAGACGGCAAGGCAGTCGGACTGGTGCAGGACAAGGATTCCGTAATTTTCTTTAACTTCCGTCCCGACCGTGCAAGAGAGATCACCAGAGCCTTCTGTGATGATGACTTCAAGGGATTTGACCGTGTGAGAAAGGATATTACTTTTGTATGCTTCTCCGATTACGATCCTACCATTCCTAATAAAGAAGTGGCATTCCACAAGATCGCCATTACCAATACCTTCGGTGAGTGGCTGGCAGCCCATGACATGAAGCAGGCACGTATCGCCGAGACTGAGAAGTATGCACATGTAACCTTCTTCTTCAACGGCGGCGTAGAGCAGCCCAACGAGGGAGAGGATCGTATTCTCGTAAATTCTCCCAAGGATGTGGCAACCTACGATCTGAAGCCCGAGATGAGTGCTCCCGCAGTATGTGAGAAGCTGCTTGATGCGATCCGCTCTGAAAAATATGATGTGATCGTGATCAACTTCGCAAACCCCGATATGGTAGGCCATACCGGTGTGATCTCTGCAGCCATCAAGGCGATTGAGACCGTAGATGAGTGCGTAGGCAAGGCAGTACAGGCAGTGAAGGATGTAGACGGCGTTCTGTTCATCTGTGCAGACCACGGTAACGCAGAGCAGATGATCGATTACACCACCGGTCAGCCTCATACCGCGCATACTACCAATCCGGTTCCTTTCATCCTGGTAAACTACGATCCTGCTTATACGCTGAAAGAGGGCGGATGCCTGGCAGATATCGTACCTACCCTGATCAACGTGATGGGTATGGAGCAGCCCGCTGAAATGACAGGAAAGTCTCTGTTAATTAAAAAGTAATCACCGGAATATTTTCGGTAAGATCGCAGAAACCATAAAAGCAGATGAAGATTCCTCAGGCACTTTGCACGGTGCCTGAGGATTTTGTAACTGATTTTTACATGATATCTTCTTATCAGCAGGAGGAAGAATTATATTATATGGAACAGAAGAGAAATCTGGTAACTTTAGGAAGTACGGGAATTACTGTGGAGAAGAACTCCTTCGGAGCGCTGCCCATCCAGCGGATATCCAAAGAAGCAGCCATCGGACTGCTTCGCAAAGCCTATGCCGCAGGCGTGACCTTTTATGACACTGCCAGATACTATACCGACAGTGAAGAGAAAGTGGGCGCAGCTTTTGAAGGGATGCGGGATAAAATATATATCGCTACCAAGACCGGTGCTGCCACAGCAGAAGGCTTCTGGAAGGAACTGCATACTTCCCTGGAAAAATTAAAAACAGACTATATTGACATTTATCAGTTCCATAACCCGGCATTCTGCCCGAAGCCGGGAGACGGCACAGGCTTGTATGAGGCTATGCTGGAAGCAAAGGACAAAGGCATGATCCGCCATATCGGCATCACGAACCATCGTCTGAACGTGGCACATGAAGCTATCGAAAGCGGACTGTATGAGACTCTGCAGTTTCCCTTCTGTTATCTGGCGACGGACAAGGATCTGGAACTGGTACAGGATTGCAAAAAGGCAGGCATGGGATTCATTGCCATGAAGGCACTGTCCGGCGGACTGATCAATAATTCAGCAGCGGCATATGCATATCTGGCACAGTTTGATAATGTACTTCCGATCTGGGGAGTGCAGCGGGAGAGCGAACTGGATGAATTTCTGTCCTATATAGATAATCCGCCTGCATTGACACCCGCATTGCAGGCGGTGATCGATCATGACAGAGAAGAACTGCAGGGAGAATTCTGCAGAGGCTGCGGCTACTGCATGCCCTGCCCCGCGGGGATCGAGATCAACAACTGTGCCCGCATGAGTCTGATGATCCGCAGAGCACCTTCCGCAGCACAGCTGACAGACGAGATGCAGGAAAAAATGCGTAAGATTGAAGAGTGCCTGCATTGTGGCAGATGTAAATCCAAGTGTCCCTATGGACTGGATACTCCGGCGCTGCTTGAGAAAAATTATAAGGATTACTGTGAGATCCTTGCCGGAAAAGCGTATTAACGCATAGCAGATCTGAATAATAACCTCCTTATGGGATATACTTAACTGGGAAAAAGTAAGTTAAGGATACCTGTAAGGAGGTTTTTTATGGAAAAATATCTGGAGATCATCGAAGTACACGGAAGGGAGATCCTGGATTCGAGAGGGAATCCCACGGTGGCAGCGGTTGTTACCGTGAAGGACAAAGAGACCGGCAGATGCACAAAGGGTATGGCTGCAGTGCCTTCCGGAGCCAGCACCGGACAGTTCGAGGCTGTGGAACTCAGGGACGGTGAGACCAGATATTTCGGTCTGGGCGTGCAGCATGCCGTAAAAAATATAGACGAGAAAATTGCCGGTGTTTTACAGGGAGAAAATGCCCTGGAACAGATCCGTATCGACAGAATCCTTAAGGAAACGGACGGCACGGACAACAAGAGCAGCTTAGGTGCCAATGCCATGCTGGCAGTGTCCATGGCGGTGGCAAGAGCAGCGGCGGAGGCACTGGGACTTCCGTTGTACCGTTACTTTGGAGGAATCTCTCCGAGACTTCTGCCGGTACCCATGATGAATATCTTAAACGGCGGAAAGCATGCGGCGAACACCGTGGATTTCCAGGAGTTTATGATCATGCCCGTACAGGCAGAAACATTTGCGGAAGGGTTACGGATCTGTGCGGAAATTTATCATAATCTGAAAAAATTGCTGGAGGAGAAAGGCTTGTCCACCGGAGTCGGGGATGAGGGCGGCTTTGCACCCAATCTGCCGGATGCGGAGAGCGTGCTGGATTTCCTCGTGGAGGCGATCGAGGCTTCCGGATATGTACCGGGGCAGGATATCAAGATCGCCATGGATGCCGCCAGCAGTGAACTATATAATGAAAAAACGGGAATGTACCATTTCCCGGGAGAGAGTAAGCTGAAGGGAGAGGAAGTCCTGCGGGATACCGGAGAAATGATCTCGTATTATGAACGGCTTGTGGAGAACTATCCCATTATCTCTATTGAGGACGGACTGGATGAAAATGACTGGGACGGTTGGCAGGAGCTGACGAAACGGCTGGGAGAGAAAATCCAGTTAGTGGGAGATGACTTGTTTGTCACAAATACAAAACGGCTGGATGCCGGGATCAAACTTCATTGTGGTAATGCCATTTTAGTAAAGGTCAATCAGATCGGAACGCTGTCCGAAGCCTTCGAAGCAGTGGAGATGGCACACAAGAACGGCTATAAGGCAGTGATTTCCCACAGATCCGGCGAGACGGAGGATACCACCATAGCAGATATAGCGGTGGCACTGAATGCCGGACAGATCAAGACCGGAGCACCCTGTCGCAGCGATCGTGTGGCGAAGTACAACCGGCTGCTTGCCATTGAAGAGGAGTTAAAGGATGCCGCGGCATATATGGAGCCGTTTTGCAAAATCTGAGTGACTGCGCAACAAAATGAAAACTACAAAAAATAAAAAATGTATAAAAAAGAAGAATTTTCTGCACCGGAAATTCTTCTTTTTTTTGAGGAAAACTATAGAGACATACATGGGAGAAAGAAAAAAGAACAAAAATATAATGTGTAAATATACATCATATACTGGAAAATATACACTATATACAGGAATTGAAAAACAGAGACTATTTTTAATGAAAAACTTTTTCATAAATATACAGACAAATGTGCGTAGCACACGAACACGGTGGAGATAAATCAGGAATAAGAAAAACACGGAAACTGGCAGATGCTTCATATGTAATTCAGTTGACAGCCTTGAAAAAGTGTTGTAATATAACAAAAGTCGTTGTCGGAAAAGTAAAGTACATTTTACGTACGTGTATACTTGCATACAAATACGAAAAGTGTATTTTATGAATGTCCGTAGGCAAAAGAAAAGCAAGGAGTTGAAGAGATGCTTAAATATATTGCAAAACGTATCGGTCTGGCGCTGATCACGATTTTTACAGTAGCAACACTCACTTTTTTCCTGATGAACATGGTCCCCGGTGGTCCGTTCCTCTCGGAGAAAGCAGTAAGCCCTGCTGCACAGGCAGCCCTGGAGGCAAAATATGGACTGGACAAGCCTTTGTCCCAGCAGTATCTGACGTATATGAAAGATGCTTTGCACGGTGATTTCGGAGAGAGTCTGAAGCAGAGAGGAAGAACCGTTACTTCTATTATAGTATCCAAGTTCCCTGTATCTGCAAGAGTAGGTGGACTTTCCGTTATCGTAGCGCTGTTGGTAGGTATCCCACTGGGATGTCTGGCAGCTACCCATCGTGGCAAGACGCTGGACAGCGTGATCTCCGTGATCTCCACTTGTGGTATTGCGGTACCAAGCTTCGTTATATGTACTCTGCTTCTGTATTTCCTGGGAAGTAAGGTAAAGATACTGCCCACCTACGGAATCGGCACTTGGAAGCATTATGTGATGCCCGTGATCGCACTGGCATTGTACCCAACTGCTTATATTATGAGACTGATGCGTTCTTCCATGTTGGATGTTCTGGGACAGGATTATATGAGAACCGCTACGGCGAAGGGAGTAAAACCTTTCTTCCGTCTGTTCAAGCATGCACTGAGAAATGCACTGCTCCCCGTTATCACCTATGTAGGTCCTATGATGGCTTATACTATGACAGGAAGCTTCGTAGTAGAGAAGATTTTCACGATCCCCGGTCTGGGCAATGAATTTGTCAGCTCGATCATTAACCGTGACTACACCATGATCATGGGTACCACCATTTTCCTCGCAACACTGATGGTTGTCATGAATGTGCTGGTGGATATCGTATATAAGCTCGTCGACCCCAGGATCAAGTTGAAGTAAGATTAACAGGAAGGAAGATACCGATGAAAGAACCGAATGCTATGAGCTTTCATGTAAAATATAAACCGGAAGATTTTATGCCGGCGAACGAAGAAGAGAAGCAGAGCCAGGTCATCATGCGTGAGAGCGTGGGCTTCTGGCAGGATGGCTTCCGCAGACTTCGTAAGAATAAGGTTGCCATGGTCAGCCTCTTCGTTATTATTGTAGTTATGATCTTTTCCTTTATCGTGCCGGCATTTTATCCCTATGATTACAAGACACAGATCAAAGGAAGCGAGAATCTGCACCCCATGCAGTATTCCGAGAAAGAGATAGAGCGTATGGATGCGGGAGAGAAGGTATTCCCCCATGTGCTCGGTACCGATAAAATGGGCCGTGATTATGCCATCCGTGTTATGATGGGAAGCCGTATCTCCCTGTTGGTTGGTCTGATCGCTACTGCCATCATTTTCGTGATCGGTTCCCTGATCGGTTCCATCTCTGCATTCTTCGGTGGATGGGTGGATCTGATCATCATGCGTATTGTGGATATTATCTATACGATACCGGATTTCCTGCTGATCGTACTGCTGTCCTTTGCGTTAAAGGATCCGCTAGCAAAGCTGGCACAGCTTCCCGGATTCGGATGGATGCAGATCGTAGGATCTAACCTGATCAGTATCTTCATCGTATTCGCATTGCTGTACTGGGTAGGAATGGCACGTATGGTACGAAGCCAGATCCTGACCCTGAAGGAAAATGATTATGTCATGGCAGCCAAGGCTCTGGGAGCCAAGGATGGCCGTATCATTAAAAAGCATCTGCTGACCAACTGTATCGGTACGCTGATCGTTACCACCACACTGCAGATCCCTTCCTCTATTTTTACCGAGAGCTATCTGAGCTTCTTAGGTATGGGTGTGGCAGTTCCGCTGCCTTCCCTGGGAAGCCTTGCAAGTGATGCCATTAACGGAATGATCACATTCCCGTACCTGCTGTTTGCGCCCTGTCTGCTGATCAGTCTGATCATCTTAAGCTTTAACCTGTTTGGTGACGGACTTCGTGACGCATTTGACCCGAAGCTTAAGAATTAATGGAAGGAGTAGTGAAGATGGATAACAATTATCTGGTAGATATACAGCATGAACGTCTCTCTTTCTTTACTCCTGCCGGAGAAGTAAAGGCACTGAACGATGTTTCCATTCACCTGAAGGAAGGAGAAGTACTGGGCATCGTAGGAGAGAGTGGTTCCGGTAAATCCGTAACCGCATACAGTCTGATGGGACTGACCGCTTATCCCGGTAAGCTGATCGGCGGAGAACTTCACTTCAATGGACACGAAGTGGAGAAAATGACTGAAAAAGATTTCTCCAAAATGCGTGGTAAAGAGGTCTCCATTATTTTCCAGGATCCTCTGACCAGCTTAAATCCCGTATATACCATTGGTAATCAGATCATGGAAGTAATCCGTCTGCATACCGATGCTGACAAGAAAAGGGCATATGCAAGAGCAGTGGAACTTTTGTCGCTGGTAGGTATCAACGAACCGGAGAAGCGTATGAAGCAGTATCCTCACGAGCTGTCCGGTGGTATGAGACAGCGTGTCATGATCGCAATCGCGCTGGCATGTGAACCGAAGCTTCTGATCGCCGATGAGCCTACTACCGCACTGGACGTTACCATTCAGGCGCAGATCCTGGAGCTGATGATGGAGCTGAAGGACAAGCTGGGCATGGCAATCATCATGATCACCCATGACCTGGGCATCGTGGCGAGCATGTGTGACCGTATTGCAGTCATGTATGCCGGCCGTATCGTGGAGACCGGTACCTGTGACGAGATCTTCTATCATCCGAAGCATGAATATACCAAGGGTCTTCTGGAGAGTATCCCCCGTCTGGACAGCACCAAGCATGAGAAGCTGATCCCCATCGAGGGTAACCCGGTGGATCTTCTGAATCCGCCTGAGGGATGTGCATTCGCCCCCCGCTGTAAGAACTGCATGAAGATCTGCCTGAGAGAGAATCCTCCTAAGACGGATTTCAGTAAGACGCATTATGCACACTGTTTTATGAACCAGAAAGCTGAGATGGAGGGAGGAAATACCAATGAGTGATAAGTTACTTCAGGTTGAACATTTGAAGCAATACTTCCCCGCAGGCGGCATGGGCAAGAACCGTAAGTTCGTGAAGGCAGTGGATGATGTTAGCTTTTTTGTAAACAAAGGTGAGACCCTCGGACTGGTAGGAGAGAGCGGCTGTGGTAAGACCACCACCGGTCGTTCCATCTTACGTCTGTATGAGCCCACCGGCGGTAAGATCACATTTGACGGCAATGTGATACTGGACGTTGAAAATAAAGTAAAGGTGGATATGCTGCCTTACCGTCAGAAGATGCAGATGGTATTCCAGGATCCTTATGCAAGTCTGGATCCCAGAATGACCGTAGGAGATATCGTAGGGGAAGCCATCGACATCCATAAGCTGGCTGCCAATAAGAAGGAACGTCATGACAGGATCATCTCCATGCTGGAGAGAGTAGGATTGAACTCCGAGCATGCGAACAGATATCCTCATGAATTCTCCGGTGGACAGCGTCAGCGTGTCGGCATTGCGAGAGCATTGGCAGTGAACCCGCAGTTCATCGTCTGCGATGAGCCGATCTCCGCACTGGATGTATCGATCCAGGCACAGGTAGTGAATATGTTCGAGGAGCTGCAGGAGCAGATGGGACTGACTTATCTGTTCATCGCCCATGACCTCTCCGTCGTAAAACATATCTCCGACCGTATCGGCGTTATGTACCTCGGTAAGATGGTAGAGCTGGCAGACAGCTACGAGCTGGTAGCACGAAGCCTGCATCCTTATACCAAGAGCCTGATCTCTGCAATCCCCATTGCAGATCCCATCAAGGCAAGAGCAAGTAAACGTATTGTTCTGCAGGGAGATGTACCCAGCCCCTTAAATCCTCCTACCGGATGCCGTTTCCGCACCAGATGTCCTTATGCGGATGAGTGTTGCGCACAGAAAGAGCCCGAGTGGAGAGAAGTGGAAAAGGGTCACTACGTGGCTTGCCACCATGTGGAGAAGATCAATGCCTGAAATTAGGTATTGACAGCTGAGCAATTTAGCTGTTTAATATAAAGTTATACAAAGCATAGTGCTTTTGTATGAAAAGAAAGAGGAGGATAACTTTATGAAAAAGAAGTTAGCTATGCTGCTCACCGCAGCAATGCTGGTAGGTTCTCTGGCAGCATGCGGCAGCAGTGACAATGGTTCTTCTGCAACCGGCAGTGCCAGTGCAACTGACAGCACCAAGACCGATGCAGCAGCAACCGAAGTTAGTACCGAAGGCAAACAGCTTACCGTTCAGATCGGTCCCGATCCCGAGACCATCGATCCCGCACTGAACAGTGCAGTAGATGGCGGTAATATGCTGCTTCACTCTTTTGAGTGTCTTCTGACCGTAGACCAGGATGGCAAGATCGCTCCCGGACAGGCTGAGACCTGGGAAGTATCTGAAGATGGTCTTACCTGGACCTTCCATCTTCGTGATGGATTAAAGTGGTCTGACGGCAGTGATCTGACCGCAGACGATTTCGTATACAGCTGGAAGCGTGTATGCGATCCCGTAGTAGCAGCTCCTTATGCTGAGACTGCTCTGGGTATGGTTAAGGGTTTTGCCGAGGCACAGGCAGGCGATGTAGACGCTCTGGCAGTATCTGCTCCCGATGCCAAGACCTTCGTTGTAGAACTTTCCAATCCCTGCCCTTACTTCGAGTCTCTGGCAGCATTCGCTACCCTGAGCCCTGTTCAGCAGGCAACTGTAGAGGCTAACGGCGATGCATGGGCAACCGCAGCTGAGACCTATATCTCCAACGGACCTTTCAACATTACCGAGTGGGTACCCGGTTCTCACATCATTATGTCCAAGAACCCGTACTACTGGAACGCAGATGCGATCAAGCTTGGCAGCATCAAGTTCGTACTGATGGAGGATTCCAACGCAGCTTATACTGCATACCAGTCCGGCGATGTACTGTTCATCAAGAGTGTACCTACCCAGGAGATCCCCAGCTTACAGGGTAACCCCGAGTTCCATGTAGATCCTATCTTAGGAACTTACTATCTGTCCCTGAACCTGGAAGATCCTGCATTCGAGAACGTTAACGTTCGTAAGGCTCTGAGCCTTGCAATTGATCGTGACTATGTGGCAAATACCCTGATGCAGGGAACCTATTCTCCCGCATACAACCTCGTAGGTGAGGGCTGGGTAGATACCGACGGCAGCTCCTTCAATGCAAATGCTAACGGCGGACAGAGCTACATCTCCGATGATTTCGATGCTAACCTGGAGGAGGCTAAGAAGCTTTTAGCTGATGCAGGCTATCCTAACGGTGAAGGACTTCCTACCATTACCTATACTACTAACGATGCAGGTTACCACAAAGTTGTTGCTGAGTACTTACAGCAGGCTTGGGGCGAGCTGGGTGTTAATGTAGAAGTAAATATCGTTGAGTGGTCCAGCTTCACTCCGATGAGACGTAACGGTGAGTACATGGTAGCACGTAACGGATGGGTAGGAGACTATAGCGATCCTTCCAATATGTTAGATCTGTTCTGCACCGGTAATGGTAATAATGATGGTAAGTTCTCCAACGCTGACTTCGATGCAGCTATGAAGAAGGCAGCTTCCACTATGGATACCGCTGAGCGTTCCGCAGCTCTTCATGAGGCTGAGGATGTTCTGATGGAGCAGGTAGGCTGCATCCCTGTTGCTTACTACAATGACTTCTGGCTGCAGAGCGAGAAGATCACCGGTATCTGGCATTCTGCTTATGGTTACTGGTACTTCATGTATGGTGACATCGCAGAGTAATCTGTGGATCTGATCATTCAGAATAAAAAACAAAGAACCCCTGTGAGATCGTAAAGATTTCCGGGGTTCTTTTTTATGCCGCCTTTTCGGTGCTGTATTGTAAAATGTTGTTGCAATTGTGTACAATATATGGTAATATAAAATCTGCTTGACATTAGGAGGTGTGAAATGGAAGCATTAAGAATCGTAATCAACATAATTTTTATATTGGTATGTGTAGCACTGACAGTGTTAGTATTGATGCAGGAAGGTAAATCCGCAGGACTGGGTTCCATCAGCGGCGCTGCTGAGACCTACTGGGGCAGAAATAAAGGACGTTCCATGGAAGGTATGCTGGTGAAGATCACGAAGATCCTTGCAGTATTCTTCATGTTACTTGCAGTCGTACTGAATCTGAACGTATTTTAATCATTACGAAGGATGACACTCTTGTGTGCAGAGCATACAAGAGTGTTTTGTTATATGTAACTATTCAGAGCCTCGTAGAGGCGGTTTTGCGAATGGAGTTCTGAATAGTTACTGTTTGAGAGAGGTTACATGAGTAATAACGAAATCAGAGAGAAGAGAAAAAAAGTAATTTGTGATCTGGTGAAGGATGATTTTTACGTTCCGATGAAGGAAAAGGAACTGGCAATGTTTCTTCAGGTCGCAAAAGAAGACCGGGAAGAGTTTCGTGAGATTTTACGGGAACTTTTAGCGGAAGGAAAGCTTACCCTGACCGTTAAGGGTAAATATATGAAGTCCAACGGTAAGGTTCTGACGGGAACTTTTATCAGCAATGCCAAAGGCTTTGGATTTGTGGAAGTGGAAGGAAGGGACGAGGATCTGTTCATTCCGGAGGACAAGCAGGGTGGAGCATTCCATAAGGATACCGTGGAAGTGGCACTTCTGCCTGCGAAGACCGGCAAACGCCAGGAAGCGCAGGTTATCCGCATCATTGCCAGGGGTATGACTCAGGTGGTGGGAACCTATGAGCAGTCCAAGAGTAATTTTGGCTTTGTCATTCCGGATAACACGAAGATAGCACAGGATATTTTCGTGCCGAAGGAGTGGTCGAAGGGGGCCATGACCGGACATAAGGTCGTGGTGGAGATCACCGGATACGGCACGAATACGAAGAGTCCTGAGGGCAAAGTCGTGGAGATCCTGGGACATATCAACGATCCCGGTGTAGATATCATGTCTATCGTACGTGGCTTTGATCTGCCGGTGGAATTCGGCGAGAAGATCATGAGCCAGGTGGAGAGGGTATCCCAGGAGGTATCCGAGGCGGATTGTGCCGGACGCAGGGATCTGCGGGATGTGACCATGGTGACCATCGACGGAGAGGATGCCAAGGATCTGGATGATGCTGTCAGTGTATCCTTTGATGGGACATATTATCACTTAGGAGTACACATTGCAGACGTGACGAACTACGTGCAGGAGAATTCCGCACTGGACAGAGAGGCATTAAAACGAGGCACCAGTGTCTATCTGGTGGACCGTGTGATCCCTATGCTGCCCCATGCATTGAGTAACGGTATCTGTTCCCTGAATGAGGGCGTGGACCGTCTGGCATTAAGCTGCCTGATGAAGGTGGATGAAGAGGGCGAGATCGTGGACTATGAGATCTGCGAATCTGTGATCCGGGTCAATAAGCGGATGTCTTATACCGTGGTGAAAAAGCTGCTGGAGGAGCCAGAGTGTGTAGAGCATAACGCCGGTATGCCGGACGGAACCTCCGGGGAAGGCGTAGAAACCTCAACAGACTATTCACAGTACAGGGAACTGCTCCCTATGTTCCAACAAATGGCTGAGCTCGCGGACAAACTGCGGAAGAAGAGACAGAAGCGGGGATCCATTGATTTCGATTTTCCGGAGTGCAAGATTCTGTTAGATAAGGAAGGACATCCACTGGATATTAAGCCTTACGAGCGGAATATAGCGACTATGCTGATCGAGGATTTCATGCTCGCAGCGAATGAGACAGTGGCACAGCATTTTTACTGGCAGGAGCTGCCCTTCGTCTACCGCGTCCATGATGTACCGGATCCGGAGCGGATCCAGAAGCTGTCTACGTTCATCAGCAATTATGGCTATTACATGAAGGCGCTGGGGCGCAGGAACAGCAAGGTCTCCACGGAGGAGATCCATCCCAAGGAGATCCAGAAGCTGTTACAGAAGATTGAGGGAACTCCCGAAGAGTCTATGATCGCCAGACTGACCCTGCGCAGCATGAAACAGGCAAAATACAGCACGGAGTGTACCGGACATTTCGGACTGGCATGTCAGTATTACTGTCATTTTACTTCGCCGATCCGCCGTTATCCGGATCTGCAGATCCATCGTATTATCAAGGAACAGCTGCGGGGACGTCTGAAGGAAGAGCGCATAGAGCATTATCGTGAGATTCTGCCGGAGGTGGCGAAGCATTCTTCTGAAATGGAGCGCCGTGCCGATGAGGCGGAGCGGGAGACGGATAAGTTGAAGAAGGTAGAATATATGGAACAACACATCGGAGAGGAATACGAGGGTGTGATCTCCGGTGTCACCGGCTGGGGACTGTATGTGGAACTGCCCAATACCGTGGAAGGGCTGATCCATATTTCCACGATCCCGGGCGACTATTATCACTACAATGAGGCAGCCTGTGAGATGGTGGGAGAAGCCACCGGACGTTGCTTCAAACTGGGAATGCCGGTGCGGATCGAAGTGGAAGACTGTGACCGTTTTATGCGGACCATTAATTTCCGGCTGGTGGATAAATAAACCTATGAATCAAATGAACTGTTAGTTCATTGACAAATACGGAAAATATAGTAAACTGTAACTATTCAGAGCCGTTAAAAATAAGTTCCGCAGGAGTGTTCTGCAATGGGGTTCTGAATAGTTACAAGGTTTTGAAGAGGTAGCCATGGCAAAAGGAAAAGAGTCCCAGAAGCTGATCGCGAACAATAAAAAAGCATATCATGATTTTTTCATTGATGAGACCTATGAGTGCGGCATTGCCTTGCACGGCACGGAAGTAAAGTCCATGCGTATGGGCAAGTGCAGTATCAAGGAGGCATTCGTCCGCATTGAAGACGGAGAAGTATTCGTCTACGGAATGCATGTAAGTCCTTATGAGAAGGGGAATATTTTCAACAAAGATCCTCTTCGTGTGAAAAAACTGCTGCTGCATAAGTATGAGATCAACAAACTGTTGGGCAAGATCAAGGAAAAAGGGTATACATTAGTCCCTTTGCAGGTATACTTTAAAGACGGTAAGGTAAAGGTAGAGATCGGGCTGGCACGTGGTAAGAAGCTCTATGACAAGAGAGAAGCCATTGCCAAAAAGGATCAGCGCAGAGAGGCAGAGAAGGAATTCAAGGTCCGCAATCTGTGATCCACAGGCTCTGATCCTGCAATGCTTTACTGCAAGTGCTTGACAGTGTGTGTGCCATCAAGTATACTTGGTCTGACAATTGAATAAGGGGTAGTAAAGGTTTCGACAGGGGTTTTGCAGCTGGAGAAGCGAGTCGCATGGTAATGCGTTAAATGGCCAAATTAAAATTAAACGCTAACGATAATTTAGCATACGCTGCCTAATGGCAGCAGTCGGCCCTAGGGCACTCACACTTTAGGATCCCGGCTTCAAACATGTGAGAAACGACATATGCAAAGCTTTGCGCATATGGGCGTAACATGAAGCTACTGAAATGCTCAGGGTGTTTATTCCCGGGGCGCAGAGGGAATGTCAAAAAATAAACTACACTCGTAGAAGGACAGGGAATAGGCTTTTGGACACGGGTTCGACTCCCGTCTACTCCATAGAAAAAGTGCCGTTTTTGCGGCACTTTTTATTTTTCGTATTGCATTTCATGTTGCCTCAACCAAATATCCGGAACGATCTTCAGGGAAGGCTATCTCTTTTGACTGTAATATACCCAAATCTGCTGAAAAAGTCGACAAAACTCAGTATAATTCACGGGTCGGATGAAGAAAAATGTGGTATAATTTCCAAAGAGTTTTACAAGGGAGTAATTGACAAGCTATGAAAATGAAACACAACAGATTTCAGAAACGTTTGATAACACAATTGTCATTATGGCTGGTACTGCTATTGACATTTACCGGCTGTGCGGAAAGCACCGTCACGCCGCAGGATAATACCTATACGATAGAGCAGCCGGCGACGATCCCCTACGAATTGCTGGAAGCATCGGAGACTGCAGCATCGGAACCCGAATCCGGACAGTCACAGGAAAACGCTTCAGATACACAAGAATCGCAGCAGGTTACATCTGCAACAGACGTTCCGACAGGAGAGGGCACGTCAGCATTTTCCCTCCGGGAGATTCCGGCATACTCCGGCACACCTTATACAGAAGTCAATGGCAACAAACCTTATTTCACAGAAGCAGATCTGACTACACAGTCCTTCGAGACATACAGCGAGCTGGATAGCCTGGGGCGCTGTGGCGTGGCATATGCCAACGTGGGACAGGATCTGATGCCGACAGAACCGAGAGGGGAGATCGGAGCTGTGAAGCCTACCGGCTGGCATCTGGTGAAATACGATAACGTGGACGGAAAATACCTATACAATCGCTGCCACCTGATCGCTTACATGCTGGCAGCGGAAAACGCCAACCCGCAGAACCTGATCACCGGAACCAGATATCTGAATACACAGGGAATGCTTCCCTTTGAGACGAAAGTCTGCGATTATATCAAAAATACAGGGAATCATGTCCTGTACCGTGTCACACCTATTTTTGACGGTGATAACCTTCTGGCAGATGGAGTCCTCATGGAAGCGTATTCCGTAGAAGATGCCGGAGAGGGAATCCAATTCTGTGTATTTGCCTACAATGTGCAGCCGGGGATCGGTATTGATTATGCTACCGGGGATAACTGGGCAGAGAGCAACGCGGCATCCCAGGAAGCGGCAGCACCCATTGTGATAGAAACACCGACACAACAACCCCAGACAGACACTACGGTGCAGATCACACCGGAACCGTCAGTGCCACAGGAATCACAGGAAACTACCTATGTGCTGAATACCAACACCATGAAATTCCACTATCCGTCCTGCTCCAGCGTGGATCAGATGAAGGAGAAAAACAAAGAGATATATACCGGCAACAGAGAAGATATCATCAATATGGGATATATGCCCTGTAAGCGGTGTAATCCTTAATCGGCAAGTGAATTAGATATAGCAGAAAAGGACCTTCGAGATACTGATAACAGCCTCGAAGCTCCTTATTATTTGCTTAGTAAAGATAAGAATATGATTTGCGTCAACAGTTTTCGTATACTTGCAAACATTCTGCAAATGCTATAGACTAAGACTAGTTTCTATATCTATTTGAATCAGAACAAAGGAGTATATGTTATGTGTACAGCGGCAACTTATAAATCACAGGATTTTTATTTCGGCAGAACTTTTGATTATGAATTTAACTATGGGGAAGAGGTAACGGTAACACCACGCAATTATCCTTTTTCGCTACGGCATCAGAATGCCCTGACGGAGCATTATGCCATGATCGGCATTGCTCATATGGCAGGGGATTATCCTTTGTACTATGATGCAGTGAATGAGAAAGGACTCGGCATGGCGGGACTGAATTTCCCGGGAAATGCAGTATACAGCAAAGTGCAGACAGGTAAGGACAACATCGCCCAGTTTGAGTTCATCCCCTGGATTCTGGGGCAGTGTGCCAATGTGCAGGAAGCCCGAGTATTGTTATCCCATATCAATCTGGTGGATACGCCCTTTAATGAAAAATATCCGGTTTCTCCACTGCACTGGATTCTGGCAGACAAGGAAGAGGCCATTACGATCGAGTCTGTGCAGGAGGGACTGAAGATCTATGACAACCCGGTGGGAGTATTGACGAACAATCCCCCGTTTCCAATCCAGATGTTTCGTTTGAACGATTATATGTCTCTGTCTTCCGAATCACCGACAAACCGTTTTTCCGCAGATCTGAAGCTGAAGCCGTACAGCAGAGGCATGGGAGCCATGGGGCTGCCCGGGGATCTGTCTTCTGCATCCCGTTTTGTACGGGTGGCATTCACGAAGATGAATTCCCTGTCCGGATTGTCTGAGTCGGAGAGCGTCAGCCAGTTTTTCCATATTCTGGGGAGCGTGGATCAGACCAGAGGATGCTGTCAGCTGGACAAAGGGGAGTATGAGATCACTATCTACACTTCCTGCTGCAATGCAGACAGAGGAATTTACTATTATACGACCTATGAAAATCATCAGATTACTGCAGTAGATATGTACCGGGAGAATCTGGACAGTGATCGTCCTGTCCATTACCCGTTGGTACAGGGAGAACATATTTTATTGCAGAATGCTGCAGCAGGAAGCGCGGAGGAAAACCAGTAATGGATGTACAGAAAAAACAGGAGCAGCAAAACCGGACGGATCATGTAGTGTCCGGATTTGCATTCTATTCAGAGAAAGATGCCAGACTGGCAGAGCAGGAGAGACAGAAGATTGCTTATCTGGATAAGCGGATCGATCGGACAAATCTGGAGTCCGTACTGGTTATTTATAAAAAAGCATTGGATGACAGGGTGTTCCGCACTCCGGTAGGTTTGGAATACCTCAGGGAATTGCAGGGAGAACTGAAAGCAGAGCAGGATCTGTTGGGAGAAGAGATTCCGCCTATCCCTCTGTGGACGAACTTTGCGGACACCAGGGAAAAAACGTCTCCTGCCAGAAGAAGAATCAAACCGGCACCGGAAGAAAATAAAAATACGACGTTCCGGCTGTCTCTTATTATGAATATTGTGATGGTCATTGCAATTATTGCAATGTTTATCATCACGCTGAATTCCGATCAGCCCAATGTCCTGAATTATGAAAGAAATCTGCAGAACAAATATGCCACCTGGGAGCAGGAACTGACCCAGAGGGAGCAGACGGTACGGGAAAAGGAAAGAGAATTACATATAGAGACCGAAGTTTCACAAAATTGACATATTTACACGCTATAGTGTAAGTATTCAGGAAAGCCTCGAAGAGGCGATTTTGCGAATGGGGCTGAATAGTTACTATCTCAAGATAGGAGGGTGAGGGTGTATGGACAGACTGAAAGTACTGGTAGTAGATGATGAGAGCAGAATGCGTAAGCTGGTCCGGGATTTCCTGGTAAAGAGCAATTTTGATGTGCTGCAAGCCGGTGACGGTGAGGAAGCACTGGATATTTTTTATAAAGAAAAAGATATTGCACTGATCATTCTGGATGTGATGATGCCGAAGATGGACGGCTGGCAGGTGTGCCGGGAGATCCGGGTGAACTCCAAAGTACCGATCATCATGCTGACAGCCCGCGGAGATGAGAGAGACGAACTGCAGGGATTTCAGCTGGGAGTGGACGAGTATATTTCCAAGCCCTTCAGTCCCAAGATTCTGGTGGCCCGAGTGGAAGCAATCCTGCGCAGAACAAATCAGCTGGGACAGGAAGAGGCTCTGACCTGCGGCGGCATTACCGTGGATAAGGCGGCACACCGCGTGATCATTGATGGAAAAGATGTGGATCTAAGTTACAAGGAATTTGAACTCCTGACCTATTTTATGGAAAATAAAGGCATTGCCCTGTCCAGAGAAAAGATCCTGAACAATGTGTGGAACTATGATTATTTTGGGGATGCCCGTACCATAGACACACATGTGAAAAAACTGCGCAGCAAACTGGGCGAGGAAGGCAATCTCATAAAGACCATATGGGGCATGGGGTACAAGATGGATGAAACAGCGGAATAAACAACAAAAGAGAAAAGTACATTCTATCAGGGGACAGTTTGCCTGGATCTTTATCGGCCTGATGATCGGTACGATCCTGCTGTGCCTGATGATCAACTATTTATTTCTGGGAAAAGTCTATATGCAGAGCAAACTGGATGTTATTCATGATGCTTACGGAACCATCAAGCAGGCAGCGGAGAGCGACAGCTATGACACGGAAGAATTTGCCAGAGAACTGGATGATGTGTGCAGAAGCTACAACATGACGGTATGCGTTATGGATGTGAATTCCAATATGAAATATGTGTCCATCAACGGCGGTGAGAGACTGGAAAACCGCCTGATCGGTTATGTATTTGGACTCAGCATACCTTTCAATGACCAGAGGGTGATCGAGAACGGCGATGACTATGTGATCCAGAGAACCGGACAGGAGGACAAGGAATATCTGGAAATCTACGGAAGACTGAATACCGGCATTTCTTTTATTATGCAGACACCTCTTTCCAGTATTCAGGAGAGTGCAAAGATCGCCAACCGCTTCTATGCCCTTGCAGGATGTCTGGGAGCAATGGCGGGTGGTATTATTATCTGGTTCGTATCCCGAAGTGTGACCAAGCCGATCCTGGAACTGAATAATATTTCGGAACGGATGGTACAGCTGGATTTTGAGGCAAAATATCAGGGGAAGGCACATAATGAGATCGATCTGTTGGGAGAGAATATCAATAAGTTGTCCGATTCCCTGGAGAAAACCATTTCGGAACTGAAGACAGCGAACAATGAATTGCAACGGGACGTGGAGAAAAAAGAAGCCATTGACGAAATGCGCAAGGAATTTCTGGCCAATGTATCCCACGAACTCAAGACCCCCATTGCGCTGATTCAAGGTTATGCGGAAGGGCTGCAGGAGGAGATCAATGACGATCCCGATAGCAGGCAGTTCTATTGTGATGTCATCGTGGACGAAGCAGCGAAGATGAACAACATGGTGAAAAAGCTTCTGACCCTGAACCAGCTGGAATTTGGTAATGATGTGGTGGCCATGGAGCGGTTCGACCTTACGGCGCTAGTGAAAAATTATATCCAGTCAGCGGCAATTCTGACAAAACAGCATGAGATTACTGTGCGGATGGAAGAGTATCCGGCGATCTATGCATGGGCGGATGAATTTAAAATAGAAGAAGTGTTCATGAACTTTTTCTCCAATGCGGTCAATCATTGTGAAGATGATAAGATCATCGAAGTGAAAATGGAACAAAAGGACGGCAAAGTACGGGTATCTGTATTCAATACAGGCAAACCGATCCCGGAGGACTCTATTCACCATATCTGGGAGAAGTTCTACAAGGTGGATAAGGCCAGAACCAGAGAATACGGAGGCAGCGGTGTGGGATTGTCTATCGTGAAGGCCATCATGGAATCCATGAACCAGCAATTCGGTGTGAACAATTACAACAACGGCGTGGAATTCTGGTTTGAGTTAGAGACAAAATAGTAAATATAAAGGATATATTTTTATATGAGGGAAGAACAGATACAGGAGGCACCGGTAAAGGTACTGTTAGTCGGTGTGGATGTCGGTGAAGAACCGGATTTTGAGCGTTCCATGGAGGAACTGGCAAGTCTGGCGGAAGCTGCGGAAAAAGAAGTGGCCGGTCAGATTGTACAACGGCTGGATCATGTCAATAAAGCGTTATATATCGGCACCGGAAAAGTGACAGAGGTGCGCAGGCTGGCAGAAGAATGCGGGGCACAGGAGATTGTGTTTGATAATTCTCTGACACCTTCACAGGTAAGAAATCTGGGAAATGAACTGGAACTGCCGATCATCGACCGGACGAATCTGATCCTGGATATATTTGCCATCCGGGCCCAGACAAGAGAGGCAAAATTACAAGTGGAGACAGCCAGACTGCAATATATGCTGCCGAGACTGGTAGGAATGTATGATGCACTGAGCAGACAGGGCGGTGCCAGTGGCAGCATGAGTAATAAGGGCACCGGTGAGAAAAAGCTGGAACTGGACAGGCGTAAGATCGAGCATCGTATCACAGAACTGAAAAAGGAACTGGAAGATGTGGGACGTACCAGAGAGGTGCAGCGGAAAAAGAGGCAGCAGTCCCGTATCCCGCAGGTGGCTCTGGTAGGATATACCAATGCGGGAAAGTCTACAATTCTGAACCGTATGGTAGAGCAGTTCGGCGAATTGCCGGATAAAACGGTCATGGAAAAGGATATGCTGTTTGCTACACTGGAGACCAGTGTCCGCAGTGTGGATACCGGACATAATAAGCCCTTTTTCCTGACGGATACGGTTGGATTTATCAACAAGCTGCCCCACGGACTGGTAAAAGCCTTCCGCTCTACACTGGAAGAGGTGAAGTATGCGGATCTGCTGATCCAGGTGGTGGATTTCAGCGATGAAAATTACAGACAGCAGATGCAGGTAACAGCAGATACTTTAAAAGAGCTGGGAGCAGGTGACATTCCGCAGATCATAGTGTATAATAAGGTAGACAAATGTGGGATGGAACCACTGCCGCAAAAGAGACAGGACAACTGGTATCTGGCGGCAGGACTTAATATCGGTATCCGTGAACTGGCAGAGGCTGTTGAACAGAAAGTCTATGCGGATAATGCAGAGTGCGTATTTCTGATCCCGTACAGTGCAGGAAATGTGGCTTCCTATCTGATGGAACAGGCGCAGATACTTTCCAGAGAGTATAGGGAGGACGGTATTCTGATCCATGCGGACTGCCATAGACAGGATATGGACAGATACAGAGAGTATATAGTGTTATAAGATCACAGAAATTACAATGAGGGAAGGATAAAAGATGGAGACCAATACACAACAGGAACGAGCAAAGAGACTGGAACAACAGGCAAGAGAATACCTGATGCAGTCCAATGATCCGATATTTACCAGGTATTTACAGCAATTACTTCCAAGAATACAGAGACAGCCGGAATATGTAGAACAGCTACAGGCAGAACTGGATAAAAGCGTGGAATTCTGGTACCAGAGACAGCAGATCAATGCAAACAGAGGCGGAGAAACCGGAGCGGAGTCATCTGTGCCGCAGCAGAGTGTACCACAGGAGGCAGCCGCCGGAGAACAGCAGACAGCCGGGCAATCACAGACACAGCCAGTAGGGCAGTTTACTATGCAACAGGTGCAGGCACCGGTGACGCAGGCTCCGGCACAGAAGAAGCAGAATGCGGAATATCTGGTCGCAACCATTGCATTGTCGGTGGTTGGCGGAATCTTTATTCTGACCGCACTGGTATTGCTTGGTATGTATTTTATGAACGGCTGGATCAAAGGTATTTCTTTATATGCAGTTTCCCTGGGAGTGGTATTGATCGCAGAATTACTGATCCACAGAAAGCTTCCGAAACTGGCCCAGATCTTTTCGGCTATCGGCATAGCGGCGTTATATCTGTCGACCATGATCAATACGATTTCCCTACATAATTTCGGTATGCTTCCTGCAGCGGCGATCATTGCAGTGATCACAGTGGGCACGGTTTTACTGAGCAGAAAAAGGGATTCCCTGATACACAGAATGCTGGGAATCGCAGCATGTTGGCTTTGTGCGTATCCGCTTTTCGGTTCTTCATTGCTTTCGGAGCCGGAAGGCCTGCTGGTGCTGGCATTGATTCTGTTACTGAGTGTACTGAGCATCTGTGTGCCGGTAAGAAGATATCATACGGCTTCGCAGTTGATACAACTTGTCAGCACTACGATCCTTTTCCCGGTAACGGTATCCTGTGTGATCAGTACACAGGGAATGCCGGTCTGGGTGACAGCAGCTGCATTTGGAACCTTTTTCTTGATCGCACATCTGATCCTGGTAGTGCAGAGCAATTACATACTAAAAGAAAAACAGGCGGGCCATGCAGTGAATGAAAACGGCTTGCTGGCAATCTATATAGCATTTCTTCTGGTAGCCGGAATTACAACCGGTACGGCGATGAACAATTATTGGGGAAGAGCGGAGAACGACGCGTATATCGGAATCATCGCCCTGACGGGAATGGCGTTTGTAGTCGCGGTTCTTGCGGGAATTGCCATACGTGGAACGTGGAAAAAATGGCTGCCCTGTTACTTTTTCAGTTTTGTTGCGGTATGTGCCTTTTCTGTAATAGAAAGTAACTGGCCGATACTCATATGCCTGACAGCGTTGCTTTTACTGACGAAGATCCTGACCCGTTTTGCGGAAGGCGGACTGAGGGCACTGGATGTGATCGTTACATCACTGTACTGTATTGAACTTCTGGCAAACGGAAAGGAAATACCGTATGCATACCTGCTCCTTGCGGGAACCATCCTCAGTATGTTCCTGGTCTATGGATGGACGACGATACAGGAGCTCCTGCTTACTTTTTCCCTGGCATTTTTTGCAGCGGCCAATTTGATGCCGATGCTAAAGCTGCCGGCTTTTGCGGGGATCCTGTTTGTAAGTATATTGCTGTTTAATAATGTGAAATATATGCGCGGGAAAAACATCCTGGTATTTAATGTATCTGTAATGGTGGGGCAGATCGGAGCGTTGATCGCTCTGGCAAATCCGGTGTACCGGAACTCTTATCTTACTTATCTGTGCATGTTTGTGTTTGTACTGGCTTATCTGGTACTGACATTGCAGGAGAGATACTATAAGAAGTTTAAACACAGAGAACTGATCATTGTGATCTTTCTGACCTATATGGCACTGATCGTTAAGACCAATGTTCCCGTGATCAATAGTGTTCTGATCATGCTGATTGCGCTGGTAAGTGTAACACTGGGCTTTTTGAAAAAAGATAAGCCGGTAAGAATATATGGACTAGTGCTTTCTTTGTGCACTTGTGGTAAAATAGCATTATATGATTACTGGGGAGCACCGGTATTGCAGAAAACGGTCCTTTTCTTTGTAGTGGGTGTGATCGCACTGGCGATTGCCGGGATTTATATCGTACTTGAGAAAAATACAGGAAACAATGGAAAAACAGACAGGGAAGGATAGAAGAATGACAGGAAACAAAAAGAAGATTGTATGCGGAGCGTTATTGTGTGTAATGGCGCTTGGCATGACAGCCTGCGGAAATGAAATTCCGGATCTGACAGAAGCGGAATCACAAAGAGTCGGAGAATATGCGGCGGTAACTCTCTTAAAATATGATGCGAATAACCGGAGCCGTCTCGTGGACCCGGAAATCGTCATTGCAAAACTGGAAAAAGACGCGGCCAGGGAAGCCGGAAGACAGGAGAATGCACAGACGGAAGAGAAGCCTGCGGAATCGGCTGCTTCAGAAGCCCAGGCACCTACCGCACAGGAGGATATTACCACCAGTCTGGAGGATTTCTTCGGACTTGCGGAGGGAGTGACCTTGACATACAGAGATTACCAGATAGCAGACTCTTATCCGGAGGACGGATCTACGGAGGATTATTTTGCGTTGGATGCATCCACCGGGAAAAAGCTTCTGATATTGAACTTTGAACTGACCAACGGAACAGACCAGGAGGAAAATGTTGATTTCCTGAGTACCGCATCCAGATACATCATTACTGTAAATGACGGCACACGTGGAAATGCATTGACCACAATGCTGCCCAATGACATGTCTACGTATGTGGAAACCATGGCTCCCGGTGAGACACAGGGATTGGTCCTGCTACTGGAAGTAAATGAAGATATGGCAAATGGGATACAAAACATTTCTCTTCGTCTCAAAAATACATCAAATGAATATACAATTCAACTTTTATAGGCATATATACTGTAAATTATGAGAAAAAGAGAAAAGACAATAAGATCCAAAATGACAAAAAAGCCCATGATTATGGGCTTTTTTACTGCTTTTGCAAAATTGTTTGAAAAATATGCAAAATAATGTTGACAAGTGGGGCACAGGGTGATATACTCAGATACGTTGTTGAGGCAGCGCCGAGACAACACAACAGCTCGAAGGAAACTTGAAAAGATTTCAAAAAAAGTTGTTGACAAAGTCTGACAGATATGTTAACATAAATACCTGTCACGGAAAACAAAGTTTTCCAAGACGAAAAAAGATTTCAAAAAAGTTGTTGACAAACGAAAGCGGTTATGATAAGATATCAGAGTTGCCGCTGAGAACAACAGCAACGAACGAACAAGCTCTTGCGAAGCAAGAGGTTATGATCTTTGACAAATAAACAGTAATGCAACCCTGAAAATTCCAAGATTTTCAGAGAAATTCAAGAACAAGCAAGTTGATCGAAAGATTGACAAGCTACCCGAATTAACAGTAAACAATGCCAGATAAAACTGGCAGGACACAAACACCATTTTAACATGAGAGTTTGATCCTGGCTCAGGATGAACGCTGGCGGCGTGCCTAACACATGCAA
>OGZP01000227.1_pt1 | contig 49416 bp, 46 predicted proteins | sample 1576811 | NCBI WGS metagenome assembly OGZP01 (sample SAMEA3541553, study PRJEB24748) | human gut metagenome | biome: human gut; feature: human-associated habitat; material: faeces | place: China | collected 2012
AGAGCCAACCAAACTTGGTTGCCAAGTATTTTTAACGATTTCTTGAACAATGACTGGATGGTAAAAGCCAACCCGACAGCACCGGCCATTAATGTTATCGAAACAGAAAAAGAGTATAAAGTAGAAGTTGCCGCTCCGGGAATGAAAAAAGAAGATTTCCAAATCCATATCAATGAGGACAATGATTTGGTCATCTCTATGGAAAAGAAAACAGAATCTACAGAAGGCGACAAAGGAGGCAAGGAAGAAAGCCGTTATCTGCGCCGCGAATTCTCTTACTCTAAGTTCCAACAAACCCTGATTCTGCCGGATGATGTAGATAAGGATAAAATAGACGCCAAAGTGAATGACGGTGTCCTGACTATCGAATTACCGAAACGGACTCCTGAAGAAAAGGAAAAAGCAACAAAGGTAATCGAAGTTAAATAAACGATAAAACCGAAAACCTCCCGAAACACAGCTGCAATGCCATTCGGAAAGTAATAAAGAGGTGTGTCAAAATTCCAAAGCAACTGTTACGTTGTTATCATAGAGGAATTTTAACACACCTTCTTGTTTATATATAAAAATGACCAAACATAAAAAAACGTACTCCACCCTTATCTATAGACACGCCTACCTTAAAGGCAGCCTTTTCGCCCCCCCGAATACAAAAGTTTAAAAGATATACTTAATTTTTTCTTAAAAACCTGCCTGTTTATCAATATTACGCTTTATCTTTACCGAATAAATTAAAACAATATTCTAATTTAATCATAGTTTATTATGAAAAATACCACTAACCAACACCACAAAGGGAAGAAAGCGGCACTACTTGCCTTGGCATTTCCACTTGTTCTGGCAGGTGCACCCGTGCAGGCTGCCCAACGAACGTATGTCGCAAGTGAAACTGCTCTTCCGAGTCCTCAAATTGTGGGCATCAAAAGACTCAATCCGACAGCTGTCGAAGTTTTGTTTGCCAACAACCAACGCATGACACTGGATTTTTACGGTGATAATATCTTCAGAGTCTTTCAAGATAATGCCGGTGGAATCATCCGAAATCCGGAAGCCAAACCCGAAGCACAGATATTGGTAGACAATCCCAGAATGTCATTGTCAAAGTTGGACATTGACGACAATGGAAGCACAATCAGTATCACAACCGGACATATCAGCATACAGATTGACAAAGCCACTTCGTTACTGAAAATCACCAACCTTAAAACCGGCAAGGTAGTAGTGGAAGAACTTGCTCCCGTTTCGTTTGAGAAAGATAAAGTAACCATCACCCTGAAAGAAAATCCGAAAGAATATTTCTACGGAGGTGGTGTGCAAAACGGAAGATTCTCACACAAAGGGAAAGCAATTGCTATCGAAAACCAAAATAGCTGGACAGATGGAGGCGTAGCTTCTCCTACTCCTTTCTATTGGTCTACCAACGGATACGGCGTGATGTGGCATACCTTCAAGAAAGGTAAATACGACTTTGGTGCAGAAGAAAAAGGGAAAGTAAAACTATCTCACGAAACAGATTATCTGGATGTCTTTTACATGGTGAGTGACGGTGCCGTTGCTTTATTGAACGACTTCTACCAACTCACCGGTAATCCGGTATTATTACCCAAGTTCGGCTTCTATCAGGGACACCTGAATGCATACAACCGCGACTATTGGAAAGAAGACGAAAAGGGAATCTTGTTTGAAGATGGAAAACGTTATAAGGAAAGCCAAAAGGACAATGGCGGTATCAAGGAATCTTTGAACGGTGAAAAAAACAATTACCAATTCTCGGCACGTGCTGTGATAGACCGTTATAAGAACCATGATATGCCTTTGGGCTGGTTGCTCCCTAATGACGGTTACGGAGCCGGATATGGACAAACCGAAACATTGGACGGCAATATCCAAAACCTGAAAGAACTGGGTGACTATGCCCGCAAGAACGGAGTGGAAATCGGGCTTTGGACACAATCCGACCTCCATCCCAAAGAAGGAATCAGTGCATTGCTTCAGCGTGATATCGTGAAAGAAGTAAGAGATGCCGGTGTGCGTGTTCTGAAAACAGATGTTGCATGGGTAGGCGCAGGCTATTCATTCGGCTTGAACGGCGTGGCCGATGTGGGTAAAATCATGCCTTATTATGGCAACAACGCACGTCCGTTTATCATCTCATTGGACGGATGGGCAGGAACTCAACGCTATGCAGGTGTATGGTCGGGTGACCAGACCGGCGGCGAATGGGAATACATCCGCTTCCATATCCCGACTTATATCGGTTCGGGCCTTTCGGGACAACCTAATATCACTTCCGATATGGACGGTATCTTCGGCGGAAAGAACCCGGCCGTGAATATCCGCGATTTTCAGTGGAAGACATGGACACCGATGGAGCTCAATATGGACGGCTGGGGCAGCAACGAAAAGTATCCTCATGCCTTGGGTGAACCGGCAACCTCTATCAACCGTATGTATCTGAAGCTGAAATCAGAGCTGATGCCATATGCTTACAGCTTTGCCAAAGAAGCTGTAGACGGAATGCCTATCATCAGAGCCATGTTCCTCGAATTCCCGAACGACTATACGATGGGCAGCGCCACCAAATACCAATATATGTATGGAACCGACTTCCTGGTGGCACCTATCTATCAAAATACCAAAGCAGATGCCGAAGGCAATGATATCCGCAACGGTATCTATCTGCCCGAAGGCGAATGGATCGATTACTTCACCGGCGAGAAATATGAAGGCGGACGCGTTATCAATAACTTCGCTGCTCCTCTGTGGAAACTCCCCGTATTTGTCAAGAACGGAGCCATCATCCCGATGACTAACCCGAACAATAACGTGAGTGAAATCAACAAGGGTCTGCGCATTTATGAAATGTACCCCAATAAACACACCATGACCGTGGAATATGACGATGACGGTATCACCGAAGCATATAAAGACGGTAAGGGTGTAACCACTTTCATTGAATCGAACGTTACTCCCAAAAACGAAGTGCTCATCACCGTACACCGCACTCAGGGTAACTTTGACGGCTTCGTGAAAGAAAAAGCCACTGAGTTCAGAATCAATGTAACCGAAAAGCCCAAAGCTATCTCTGCCAAAGCAGGAAAAAGCAAGATTAAGCTGACCGAAGTTGCATCTCTGGAACAATTCCAAAACGGACAGAACGTATACTTCTACGATGCTGCTCCCAACCTGAATAAATTTGCTACTCCGGGAAGTGAGTTTGAAAAGGTAACCATCGTTAAGAATCCTCAACTTCTCATCAAGCTGGCTCCAATGGATGTTACCACTAATCAGATTAACGTAACAGTCAGCGGATTCCGTTACGCACCGGCCGATACTTACCGCGTCACTTCGGGCTCGTTGACAGCTCCGAAAGCCGAAGTAACCGCCGAAAATACGGAAGCTTATACGCTGAAACCAACATGGACTCCGGTAGCCAATGCAGACTATTATGAAATCGAATTGAATGGTATTCTTTACAGCACCATCAAAGATACAGAACTGATATTTGAAGGATTGGAAGCCGAAACAACTTATGACTTCAAGATTCGTGCCGTAAACAAGGACGGTCAATCAGACTGGGCAAGCTTTACAGCCAAGACAAAATCTAACCCATTGGAATTTGCTATCCGAGGCATTAAGGGTGAAGTGACAGCCAAATCACAAGAAGGATTTGAAATTGATCGTCTCTTCGACTTTGCCGAAATGGGTGATATGTGGCACACCAAGTACAGAGCCAATGCTTTGCCGTTCGACATGATTATTGACTTGAGAAGTGTCAACCAATTGGATAAATTCCACTATCTGAGCCGTAAGGACGGAGGCAATGGAACATTGTTGAAAGGAACCGTTTCATATAGTATGGACAAAGAACACTGGACTGAAGCCGGTGCATTTGAATGGAACCGCAAGGATGAGGTGAAAGTATTTACATTCACAGAACGTCCGACTGCACGTTACATCAAACTTTCTGTAACAGAAGGTGTTGGCAATTATGGTTCCGGTCGTGAACTGTATGTATTCAAAGTTCCCGGAACTGAAAGTTACTTGCCAGGCGACATCAACAATGACGGTAAGATTGACAACAACGACTTGACTTCTTATACCAACTACACCGGTTTGCGCAAAGGCGACGGCGACTTTGAAGGTTACATCAGCAATGGTGATATCAACAAGAATGATTTGATTGACGCTTATGATATCTCGGTAGTAGCCACTCAGTTGGAAGATGGTGTAGACGAAAGCAATGAAACTGAAAAAGTAAGCGGAAGAATCGAAATGAGCACTGCCAAACGTAGTTATAACAAGGATGAAGTCATTGAAGTGATAGTGAAAGGTATAGACCTTAAATCTGTCAATGCACTGAGCTTCGCTTTGCCTTATGACCAGCAGAAGTTTGAATTTGTCGGTGTACAACCGGTTAGCATGAAAGAGATGGAAAACTTTACTTATGACCGCCTTCACACCAATGGCACAAAAGCATTGTATCCAACTTTCGTCAATATCGGCAACAAACCTTCACTCGAAGGAACCAATGACTTGTTTATCTTGAAATTAAAAGCTAAACAAAGAGTAAACTTCAATCTGAAGATAATTGACGGATTATTGGTTGACAAGAAACTGAACGTTTGTAAGTTCTAAGAGACTTCACTGCCCCCAGCAGTAATTAAAAAAAGCTATATCAATACTCAAAACAGAGTGTGATATAGCTTTTTTATTTTGTGGAGGGTTCTAGTTCCTCTTTCGAAAAGACTTACAATGAATACTTATCCAATATCTTCTCTATAGCTTCCTGCGATACGGGCTTAGTTAAATAATCGTTGCATCCCGCCTCTATTGCCCTTTCCCTGTCCGACTCGAAGGCAAAAGCTGTCAACGCAATAATAGGAATATCCTTCGAATAACCGCGAATCAGACGAGTAGCTTCCAAGCCATCCATATAGGGCATCTTTATATCCATAAATATCAAATCGGGATGATTCTCCTTATACATATCGACAGCCTCACGACCATCCCGGGCACGTATCAGCTTATACTTCTTGCCAAGAACAGTGTTCATAAGTAAAAAATTACTATCCACATCTTCCGCCACTAACAGGGTGCGCAATTGCAATGACTTAATGGCCACTTTCAAGTGCTGTTCTCTTTCCGCATTTTTTTTAAACTTCTCCTGCTTGTTATACATATCATACGGAATAGTAAAGCGGAACGTAGAACCTTCATGAAGTTCAGATTCCACCGTGATAGCGCCGCCCATCTTTTCTACAATCATCTGACAAATAGCAAGTCCCAGTCCGGTTCCTTGAACAAAAGAATTCAACTTGACGAAACGACCGAAGATATGAGATAATTTTTCTTCAGAGATACCTATGCCGGTATCCTTCACATAGAAATCTATATAATCCTTCTTCAACTTGAAACCAAAATGAATTTCACCTTCATAAGTAAACTTAATCGCATTGGTTATCAAATTGGTAATGAGTTGCAATATGCGATTCTTATCCTCGTTAATCATCAAGCTGTCATCCTCATTATCCAAAGTCAGTGTCACCCCTTCCTGCACACGACCTTTATGGATTTCATAAACATTACGGCACATCTCACCTAAATCCATAGGCTGCTTGATGTATTCAAATGTCCCTGCCTCTATTTTAGACAAATCAAGAATGTCATTAATCAGCTGCAACAATACGTCTGAATTCTGATTGATGATTTCGGAATAAAGCTTCTCGTCCTCCCGATTGTCGGTAGTAGTCATCAATCTTGAGAAACCTACAATGGCATTCAGGGGAGTGCGTATTTCATGACTCATATTAGCCAGAAAAGCACTCTTCAGACGGTCGGACTGCTCTGCCTTGATACGTGCCTGAATCAACTCCTGTTCTATATTCTGCACATTAGTAATATCCCACGAAATGCCTATAATAAGAGGCACACGCCCTACAAGCGGAATATGCGTCTTCAGAGTCTGAACAATGCGCGTCTCACCGGCAGCGGTCACATAGGTTTCCTGCATCTCCAGCCGCTCCCCGGTACGCATCAGTTCCAAGTCATCCTGATGAAATTTCTCCGCATCCGACCTTTCCGGAAATATCTCGAAATCGGTACGTCCCAATGCACGCGATGCCGGAATTTTGGAATGATTGGCGAGTGCCTTGTTCCAATACAAATATCTGAAATCATCTTCCGGGTCTTTTACAAACATATATACCGGAATATTATTCAAGATGGCATCCAGCAGATAATTCAGTTCGCGCAATTCATCCCTATTCTTAATTACATCCGTAATGTCCTGAGTGAAGAACCATACAATCTCTTCCTGCCCATCTTCCATTATGAAAGTGGACACCTGATGCACACGTTCTTTTACTTCCCCCACCCGGGTATACCGGGCATGATATCCCATGCTGCCCCCGTTATCACGTATTTCCTGCACTCGTTTTTCAAATATCTCTTTTGTATGAAGAGAAACCGGCAAATCATAGACTTTCTGTACACCCAGTTCGCCTTTCACACCATATTCTTCAATGAATTGCTTATTGGCATACACCAAAGTACCATCGGTAGAAGCAGCCAGAATGCTGTCACTCACCTTATCAAGCACGCGCTTAAACACTTCCAGATTCTTTTGTGTAACCACCCGCTCGCTGATGTCACGACACATGATTAACACATACTCTTCATCCAAAGGAAAGATACGGTTTTCGTAATAATGATGTGCACCATTAACATCCAATTCGTGATGGGCTGTAGAACCTTTGCCCGTCGCAATCACTTTCTGAAGATTATTATAAACATTGTGATATGCCTCCTCGGGTATCATGTCGCGCATATGCATACCGGCAAAAGCACTATTGGGAACTCCCACATGATTGGTTTCTTCACTGGACACCACCCCTATACCTGTCCCTTCATGATTAAACACTGTGAGCATATCCGGCAAAGACTCCAGAATCCTCACTGCATACTTCTCCTTAAAACTCTGATTCGTTTCTTTTTCTTTCAAAGAGGTCAGTTCCTCTTTGAGCCGATGATTTTCGTTTCGTAACCTCTCAAGCTCCTGCTCCAATAATTCCCTTGTTTTCTCTTGCCCCAACATACCAAATAAGTTTATAATTACTTATGGGTCAAATATAAACACTTTCCATGAACAAAAGAAAGAATCATCGGAATATTTACCGTTAAATTCAATCTTACTAAATATCCACCGCAGTGGTAGGTATAATTACCTGACGCTACGATGGATAAATAATGGACGAAAAACTGATTACTTGTATTCTTCCCAACTCTTGATGGCAATGTCGTCTATGGTCATGGTGCAGAATGCATTGATAAACGCACTTGCCAAACGAGCATTGGTTATCAAAGGAATATTCAAGTCGATGGCAGCACGACGGATTTTATAGCCGTTGTCCAGTTCGCCGGCAGTCAGGTTCTTGGGAATGTTGACCACCATATCTATCTCCTTCTTATGAAGCATATCCAGTGCTTGAGGCTGTCCTTCTTCGCTGGGCCAGTACACGCGGGTATTCTCCACACCGTTCTCGGTCAGGAACTTGGAAGAGCCACCGGTGGCATAAAGTTTATACCCTTTCTTCTGCAACATACGGGCAGCATTCAAGGTATCGGCTTTCTGCTTGGCATTACCGGTGGACAGTAACACGCCCTTTTCGGGAATGCGATATCCAACGGAAAGCATGGCTTTCAGGACAGCACACGAGGTATCAGAACCGATACAGCCCACCTCACCGGTAGAGGCCATATCCACACCCAGCACCGGGTCGGCTTTTTGCAAACGGTTGAATGAGAACTGACTCGCTTTAATTCCGACATAATCCAATTCAAAAAGATTTTTGTTAGGCTTCTCTACCGGAAGGCCGAGCATGACTTTCGTTGCCAGCTCGATGAAGTTTATCTTCAACACTTTGCTCACAAAGGGGAAGCTTCGCGAAGCGCGGAGATTACATTCGATTACCTTGATATCGTTATCCTTTGCCAAATATTGAATATTGAATGGTCCCGATATATTCAATTCTTTGGCTATCTGACGGGAGATGCGCTTGATGCGGCGAACGGTCTCCACATATAGTTTCTGCGGAGGGAACTGAATGGTGGCATCGCCCGAGTGCACTCCGGCATATTCAATATGCTCACTGATAGCGTATGCCACAATTTCGCCATTCTGTGCCACAGCGTCCATTTCCACTTCCTTAGCGTGCTCAATGAACTGGCTCACCACTACCGGATGCTTTTTCGATACATTGGCAGCCAGTTTCAGGAAACGTTCCAACTCTTCCTGATTAGAACATACATTCATGGCGGCTCCACTCAGCACATACGAAGGGCGAACCAATACCGGGAAGCCCACTTTGTCAATAAAGGCATTAATGTCTTCCATGGAAGTCAATGCACTCCATTCGGGCTGGTCTACTCCGATACGGTCAAGCATGGCCGAGAATTTATCACGGTCTTCGGCATTGTCAATGCTCTTGGCACTTGTTCCGAGGATGTTAACTCCTTGTCCGTCCAGGCGGAGAGCAAGATTATTCGGTATCTGACCACCGGTGGAAACGATGACTCCATGCGGGTTTTCCAGTTCGAGGATATCCATCACACGCTCGAAAGTCAGCTCATCAAAGTAGAGGCGGTCACACATATCATAGTCGGTAGATACCGTTTCGGGATTGTAGTTAATCATCACGCTGCGGTAGCCTTCCTTACGGATAGTCTGTAATGCCTGTACGCCACACCAGTCGAACTCCACCGACGAACCGATGCGATAAGCTCCCGAACCGAGTACGACAATTGATTTATGGTCGCCCAAATATTTCACGTCATTGGCAACACCGCTATAAGTAAGATACAGGTAATTGGTCTGTGCCGGATATTCGGCAGCCAGCGTGTCAATTTGCTTCACCACCGGAAGGACACCCGCCTGCTTGCGGTGAGTTCGGACATACAGGCTGCCCTCTTCCATGTCGCCATCAAACCCGATGGCACGAGCAATCTGGAAATCAGTGAAGCCCTGCACCTTTGCTTTACGAAGCAAATCAACAGGCATATCGGCCATCTGCTTATGGTTGTTTCCCCATTCATGCAATTCCTTGGAGGTATTCATTATGTTCTGCAATTTTTGCAGAAACCATTTATCTATCTTGGTCAGCTCATGGATTTGGTCTACGGTATAACCCGCACGCATGGCTTTGCTGATGACGAAGATGCGCTTGTCGGTCGGCTCGCGCAAAGCCTTGTCCACATCGGCTATTACCAGTTCTTTATTCTCTACAAAGCCGTGCATACCCTGACCGATCATGCGCAATCCTTTCTGAATAGCTTCTTCAAAGGTACGTCCGATTGCCATTACTTCTCCCACCGATTTCATGGACGAGCCTAATTCACGGTCTACACCGTGGAACTTGCCCAAATCCCAGCGTGGTATTTTACATACCACATAGTCCAAGGCCGGTTCGAAGAATGCGCTGGTGGTCTTTGTCACGGAATTCTTCAAATCAAACAGACCGTAACCCAAACCAAGTTTGGCGGCAACAAAAGCAAGCGGATAACCTGTAGCCTTGGAAGCCAATGCAGACGAGCGCGAAAGACGGGCATTAACCTCTATGACACGGTAGTCCTCCGATTCGGGGTCGAACGCATATTGCACATTGCATTCTCCCACGATACCGATGTGACGGATGATGCGGATAGCCAACTCGCGAAGTTTATGATACTCCGCATTGGTAAGAGTCTGCGAAGGAGCAATGACGATGGACTCTCCGGTATGGATGCCCAACGGGTCAAAGTTCTCCATATTACAAACGGTGATGCAGTTATCATAACGGTCACGGACCACTTCATATTCCACTTCCTTCCAGCCTTTCAGACTCTTTTCCACCAGCACTTGCGGCGAGAAAGAGAAGGCTTTTTCGGCCAGGACATTCAGTTCTTCTTCATTATCGCAGAAACCTGAACCCAAGCCTCCCAAGGCATATGCAGCGCGGATAATCACCGGATAACCCAGTTCCTTGGCGGCACGGCGGGCATCTTCAATCGTTTCCACTGCCTCACTTTTGATGGTCTTGACATCTATCTCATCCAACTTCTTTACGAAGAGTTCTCGGTCTTCGGTATCCATGATGGCTTGCACCGGAGTACCCAACACGCGCGTGCTATATTTTTCAAAGACACCGGCTTTATAAAGAGCCACACCGCAATTCAAGGCGGTCTGCCCACCAAAAGAAAGGAGCACACCGTCGGGACGTTCCTTTTCAATCACCTTTTCTACAAAGTAAGGAGTGACAGGAAGGAAATAAATCCGGTCGGCCACCCCCTCGCTGGTCTGCACCGTCGCGATATTGGGATTTATCAGAATGGTTTCGATACCTTCCTCCTTCAACGCTTTCAGAGCCTGCGAACCTGAATAATCGAATTCTCCGGCTTCACCAATCTTCAAGGCGCCGGAACCTAATAATAATACTTTCTTTATTTCGTCTTTCATATATGTTCTTTTTTATCGGGTGCCCGATGACGGCAACCGGTTTTATAATAGCTTCACGAATTCATCAAACAGAAATTCGGTATCTGTAGGTCCTGACGCAGCTTCGGGATGGAACTGTGCCGAAAACCAAGGCTTGAATTTATGTCTGATACCTTCATTCGAACCATCATTCATATTGATAAACAGCGGTTCCCAGTCATTTCCCAACGTATTATTATCGACTGCATAACCATGATTCTGACTGGTGATGAAGCAACGCTCCGTTCCTACCATGCGTACCGGTTGGTTATGGCTGCGGTGTCCATACTTCAGTTTATAGATGGTGGCACCTCCCGCTTTGGAAAGCAACTGATTCCCCATACAGATACCGAAGATGGGCTTGTCGCTCAGAGCCATCGCCTTACGAATATTCTGTACAGCCTCATCACACGTATCCGGATCGCCCGGTCCGTTCGAAATAAACAATCCATCGTATTCCATTCCTGTGAAATCATAATTCCAAGGCACGCGAATCACCTCCACGCCACGCTTCAGCAGACATCGGATAATATTGGTTTTCACACCGCAATCCACCAAAACCACTTTCTTTTTGTCCGCTCCCTCATTGTAACGAATCACTTCTTTGCACGAAACCTTATCCACATAATTAATGCCTTCGTAACGGGCTTCGGGCTGGTTGTCGGGGTCATCGTCGAACACGATTTTTCCCATCATCACCCCGTGTTCGCGAAGCACCTTGGTCAGTTCGCGGGTATCGATGCCGGTAATGCCGGGCACTTGCTCGCGCTTCAACCAGTCGGCAAGGCTTTCTTTTGCATTCCAATGGCTGTACTCCTCACTGTAGTCACTTACAATAATGGCTTCGGCATGTATGCATTCGCTCTCCATAAAAGCGGCAAGTCCGTTGGGTCTGATAGTGAAAGGAGGAACACCATAATTACCCACCAACGGATAAGTTAAGGTCATCAACTGTCCCGCGTATGAAGGATCTGTCAAGCTCTCTGGATAACCGGTCATAGCGGTATTAAACACCACTTCACCCGCTACCGGTTTCTCATAACCGAACGACTTGCCCGAGAAACGGCTCCCGTCGTCAAGAATCAATGTTACATTTCTCATTTAATCTATCTTGAATTTTGTTCTCTTAGAATTGATATATCTTTTCTATATAGTCTATAAATGCCTGATTTACCAGCTTTACACCGCCCGGTGTGGGATAATCTCCACTGAAATACCAGTCTCCGGTGTGCGACGAACAGGCTTCGTGCAATCCATCCAAGGTCTGATAAACAATCTCCACCTTTGCCCGTGTTCCCTTCGGAGTGAGCAATTCCACCATCTTGGCAGCAATCTCCTCATTGGTGAACGGTGCGTAAATTTCTTTCACATAATTCACCATCTGCTCTTTGGGCAACCCCGTCTGATTCTTCGACTTATGGTAAGCACGCGCGATGACATCTTTCATATCGCGCTCCTTCAAGAGTTCGATGGCAGCCTTGAATGCGATAAACTGATCCATGCTCGCCATATCGATGCCGTAGTAATCGGGATAACGCACCTGCGGAGAGGAAGATACAATCACAATCTTCTTGGGATTCAAACGGTCAAGAATACTGATGATACTCTGTTTCAGCGTTGTTCCGCGCACAATGCTGTCGTCTATAATCACCAGATTGTCCACGTGAGGTACCAGGCTTCCGTATGTAATGTCGTACACATGAGCTGCCAAGTCATTACGGCTGTTACCTTCGGCAATGAATGTACGCAACTTGATATCCTTTATCGCCACTTTCTCGCTGCGGATGCGCCAAGAAAGGATTTTCTCCAATTCCTCATGACTAGGATTATGCCCCAACTCCTCTATCTTTCTTACCTTCAGTTCATTAAGATAATTGTCGAACCCTTCGAGCATACCATAAAACGCCACCTCCGCTGTGTTCGGAATGAAGGAGAACACGGTGTGCTCCACATCATAATCTATCGCTTTCAGGATAGGGCTCACCAACTTCTCACCCAGCAGTTTCCTTTCCTTATAAATATCCATATCACTGCCCCGGCTGAAATAGATACGCTCAAAAGAGCATGCCTTCTTTTCCTTTGCCCGGTTGATTTGCGCCAGACGCATCTTTCCGGCTTTATTCAGCAGGATAGCCTGCCCCGGCTGCAACTCGTTGATGCTTTCGACAGGCACATTGAGTGCTGTCTGAATGACCGGACGCTCTGAAGCCAGCACCATGATTTCTTCATCCATGTACCAAAATGCAGGACGAATGCCCCATGGATCGCGTACAGCAAAGGATTCTCCGCTTCCTGTCATTCCGCAGATGACGTAACCTCCGTCCCACTCCTTGCTCGATGTCTTAAGCACATTGGCCAAATCAATACGCTCCTCAATGGCATGAGTAATGTCCATGCCTTTCAATCCTTCGGCCTCACACTGCACATAGAGACGCTCCACTTCACGGTCGAGGCGGTGTCCCACTTGTTCGAGCATGATATAAGTGTCGGCATACTTGCGCGGATGCTGTCCGTCGGCAGTGATGCGTGCAAAGATTTCATCCACATTGGTCATGTTGAAATTACCGCACAACGCCAGGTTCTTGGCACGCCAGTTGTTGCGGCGCAGGAAAGGATGCACATACGAAATCCCACTCTTCCCGGTGGTGGAATAACGCAGATGCCCCATATACACTTCCCCCGCAAAAGGCAAGTATTTCTTGGCATATTCGGCGTCATTCAATTGTTCGGGAGTCAAATCCTTGAAATTGCCCTGCACATTGCCAAATATCTCTGTTATCGCTCCCGACCCCAAGGCCCTTTCGCGAAACATATATTCTTCACCGGGGTTGGCTTCCAACTTCACGCACGCCAGTCCCGCACCTTCCTGTCCCCGGTTATGCTGCTTCTCCATCAGCAGATATAGCTTGTTCAAGCCATACATCCAAGTTCCATACTTCTCCCGGTAATACTCCAACGGTTTAAGCAATCGTATCATTGCCACACCACATTCATGCTTTAACGGTTCCATTCTCTCTCCTTTAACCTCATTATTTTATACTAAAAAACTCTCATTACTCTTTTCCAAAAACATCTCCATTGTTTACCATTGTCCTCCGCACTTTTCCCACTTACCGGTACATCTTGATTTTATCAACGGTTTCGGACAAGCGAATGTTTTCTGCTGTCCGGGTACGATAAAAAACAAAAATAAGTCTAAGTAATGGGAAATACGGAAATATTCAAATAATAGAATCAAAAAGACGGAATTGGGACTACGGCTGAAGATAAATCCCTGTTGTTGAAGTGTTTTTGAGCAGAATGCGTAGTTTTGTGTAATACTTAACCTTCTTCCTATGTCAATCAATGCAATGCCTGCACTGCCATAGCCCCGATGTTCCCACCGTTTCGGGCTTTTTATGAAGGCAGAGTAAGCATCTCGTTTCTCAATGCAGCCTACTGTTCCACACATAATCTACTAAAATATATGTTCTGATTCGGCTGCAAAGATACAAATATCAATTAACATAAATGCAATAAAAAACCATAAATAATTGACGAAAGCAATAAAAAAGTAAGAATAAAAATCGAAAAGAAATATTTTACTCATTTTATTAATAAATATGAATACTTACATTCTTTAATACACGAAGAAGTCTACCAATAAATCCGGCATCAATTGACATAACAAAAGCGGATAACTGAAAAATTATCCGCTTTTAGTTTCTTCGTTTCAAAAGAAAGATATATATTTGCAACGCTTTTTCAGAAAAGCACCCCGCGCTTGCAGAAAAAACAGTTGCCGAAATGGCTCAGTTGGTAGAGCAATTCATTCGTAATGAATAGGTCCCGGGTTCGAGTCCCGGTTTCGGCTCAAAGGTAAAACCATACTAATTATCTTATACTTAGGATATTATATTAATGATTTTACTAAATAACTATTCGATTTATAGATTAAAAAAAAGGATTTTTGTCCAGTGGTGGACAAAATAACTTATCCAAAACTTATCCTTCAAATTTTAATCTATTATGGCAACTATCAAATTAACAATTTTCAAGGCAAAAGTTTTAAAGGATGGCAGACATAAAATAAGGATAGCGGTCTGCCATAAACAGGAAACTTGCTATATTGTAACACACTTTATCATTGACAACCTTTCCCAGTTTAAAAACGGACAAGTAGTAAAAAGAGCAGATGCATCCATCATAAATACCAAATTAAGAAGCATGATGAATGAACTGCAAGAAAGATTGGATAATATAAAAAACCAATCCCTATACTCTTGCAAACAAATAAAGAATATGCTTGAATCCGGAACTGGACTCAAAGGAAATGGCTATGTAACATACCAACAGGCTTGTAATGTTCTTATAAAAAATCTGCAAGAGGAAGGAAGAAACAGTTATGCCATATTAATAGAAAGAAACTGTAGATACTTTACAGAATTTACAAAAGGGGAAATATTAATGTCAGACATAACGCCTAATCTAATAGAGGAATTCTCAAGATTTCTCAAAGAAACGAAGAAAATAGGAAATACATCAATAGGAATGATGCTATCACAATCAAAAGCCGTTATAAACAGAAGTATCAACTCTGGAGAAGTAAGATATGACATACATCCCTTTATCAAGAAAAAAATCCCCAAATCACCACCAAGAGAACTGGATATTTCTTTGAAAAGCTTTAACGCAATAAGATGTAGCAATCCCAAAGAAAAAAAATACATTGTAGCAAGAGATCTTTTTATGTTGTCATTTTATTTAGGAGGAATGAATTTAATTGATATAATGAGTGCCAAGTTTAATGGGGACAAGGTAAGCTTTATAAGAATGAAAACAAGATTTAAAACAGAAACAGAGCAAACCTGCGTTCTTCCTATAATAGGACCCGCTAAAGAAATTATAAATAAATGGATAAACAGAAGAACAAACAAACTCGATTTTGGTTATAAATTCTCTTATCACAATTTTTCAAGGTATGTATGCAGATCTTTATCTACATTAGCAGATAATTTAGGGATTAAAGAAAAAGTGGTATTTTATTCTGCAAGGAAATCATTTGCGCAATACGCATTCGATCTTGGAATACCTGACAGCATAATAGATTATTGCCTGGCACATTCTGACAATGGAAGAGGAGTAGTAAGATATTATACAAAAACTAGGTTTAAACAGGCAGAAATAGCAATAAACAGAGTTGCAGATTATATAAACAACCCAAGCAAATATAAAGAATATATTGAAATGAAAGCTGACATAATGCTAATGAAGATTTGAGCACAACGATATAACCCTTATCAATACGACAAAGGGTATCAGCCTGTAGATAAACCTTTCTATACGTTCCATTCTATCATGGCTAGCAATTGGCAAAATAACCAATGAGGAATATCATCGGCCTGTTCAAGTAATATGTTCAACTTATCATCTTTCATATTATGTTAACATAAAAAAAGCGGTAAAACCGTTGGGAATTACCGCTTAAAATTTATATAGTGTTTTCTATTTATGTTCTTCATTCACTTCATTTGATTTGTCATTTGCCAAAAAATGTCCCCGCAAAACAATTAATCCGAGTCCGATTATATTTACGGTTGTAGTAGAAAGAATAGTTATCATTATAGGATTTGGGATACATATACTAAAATAAGATTTAATCGCTGGTATTGATACATAACTTGCTAGCACAATACATAGAACTATAAAAAGATATAAGGCAATCACTCTCAAAGACCACTTTTCAAGTCTTCTTCTTGCTTTTGTATTTTCAACTATACGATGTAGATGAATCAGCTCTTTGCTTTTTTTTATATTTCCATCGGTTGTTTCTGATTCCAGCAAGGATTTAACTGTGTCAAGAATATTTAAATCTTTCTTTTTCTCTTTAAACGGCTCTGAAAAGAAAAATTTAATCCAATATGGAATATAATATCCTAAATGGATTAAATAGTGATACCATTTAATAGGTTTACCTTTTCCGAATATAGAATCAAAAATACTGGGCACATCATTTGATCCATTCATTGTTTTATTCTATTTTTAGGTTCTAGAAAATAGTTTTTAATCAATTCCTTTGGAATGGGTGTGTTCCATTTGTTTTGTCCACAAATATCCCCCTTGTCGTTTTTTATGTATAGCGTATCATACCAAGGAGAGCCTTCTTGATGTGACCATTGGGTTAATGACAATGCACTCATATTATACATTGCATTAACCGCAGTTTTTACGAGTTCCAATGCCTTGGAATGTTTATTAAATTCGTATAATACATCTTTGGGAAAAGAAGTAATAATCTCATCAGGGTTTATTTTCTTATTTACAATAGGAAAGACCGGACCATAAGGCCATACTTTCGGAGAATCGTCTTCAAACAACAGGTTATTGGTTTCAGCATAGTACACACCATATACATAGAACAAAATCTTATTTATCTGAGTCTTGTTCAACCGAACCATATGCAACTTTTGGGCTGCATACTGAATCAATCGTGCGTAATCTGTACTTTTCAATTCCATATCATAAATATATAAAAATCCCATGAATATAACATATAAAATAAACTATATGTTTACCCATGAGAAAACAATCTTTGTAACACATTTAATTGTGTGTGCTATATTAATGCTGCAAATATATATAAAACCATTTATATAACAATAAACAATGGCAACCATTAACATTTGCAATACAACTAATTGTTAATTTACAAATATACTATTTTAGCGGTAATTCCAACAAGTCAAAGAACGCTTCTGTTCGATTATTATTTTTCCATTCCCTTTCTGCAATGTTCACACAAGAATTTCTTGGCAACAGGAAACATCTTCTGACCGACATATCCGCTGAGATATTGTGCTTCCTCTCCATAAGGGTCAATTCCGAAAGCCTTGGAGATATGCCGGCATAAATGACCTTTTTCGTGGTCCCACGAATTTTGAAACTGTTCGGGGGTAGAAGTCAAAGAGAGCACCATTACCGTCTCTCTTCTCCTGTAGTCCGAATAGGTAAGTCCGGTATTCATCCTGCCTTCTGTCAGGTTGCGATACGCACGTTTGAGGGAATCCCCCCTGCATCCTATACGGTACAGGTCGGTAATGATTTCCTTAGCCCAATAAGTGTGTACCGCATAATACACCTTGACGTGCCAATCCCCATATTTCGGTATGTAGAACTCCTGAACAATCATATAACATCAGACCAAATTACAGGAACTCCTTTACCGATGCAGGTGGCAAAGAATTCATCAAACGCCCTGCAAGGGTCCCCATCAATATCATCAAGGTAGCACTTTATGTGTTTGCACAAATGTGCTTCGTCAACCAATGATTTTTTGAAAAAATCCGCTTTCAACATATTTGCAACATAGGCAACGTCATATCCTTTGTCGTGTTCGATGGTAATTCCGTTTGCTTTGAGCATATCGTCCACCTCATCTTTGCTCCAAGGGTCAAGTTTCTTTTCCTTGCCTGTTGCCTCGTCTTTCACTTTCATTTTTGAAACAGCCCATTCGTAAAGTTTTTTACTGAAATGGAATCCGTATGATTCCAGGTATTCTTGCATTCCTGATGGGAATTTGCTATATGTATCTAATCTTTGTTCCATAGCCTTAATTTAAAAAGAGGGGCGTTTCACCCCTCCTGTTATTAATAGAATTCACCGTTAGAGCGTCTGCGTCTGCGTTCGCCCATTTCATCCATACGCGGATATTCAGGAAAGTATCCGGGGTATCTGCGTTCATCCATGCCGGATGAGCTTCCACCACCTGAATAACTTCTCCCACCATCACGGAAACCCATCTCTCCGCGCATCTCTCTCATGGCTTTTTCGTAACCTTTGCGGCAGCCTTCCTTGTAGGCTTCCTCCACTTCGTCACCTCTCATACCGAAGCCGCGTCCGTAATCGTCACGCCCTTCTTCTAATATTTCCCACATTCCCATAATCATTTCTTGTTTTTAGATGCTTCAACCACTCCGAGCTGTTCCATTAACTTCTGATTCTGTGCAATGAGGTCAGCCATATTTTTGCTCATTTCCTGCATGTTCTTATCCATATTGGACATTTGCCCTTTCAATGCGGATATTTCCTGCTCCTGCTGTTGCTTGGCTGCAAATTCAGGGTTCAGCATGGCAAGCATTTGGTCACATACCCTAAGAAAGTTCTGATGATATTCCACACTTTTTAGGACATCCTCACTTTTCTGTTTCATGGTAAGGACCTCAGTATTCATTTCGTCTCTTGACCCTGTAATCAGCATCCCTGTCTTAATATCATCGGCAATATTGGCATTAGCCGGTATCTCTTGCAAATTGACATTCTGTCCGTTTATATTCACGACAAAATCAATAACCTGTACCGGCTGCGGATAAGGCATGTTGGGAACAGTCTTATATATGGTTTTTATGGGGCTTACATTAACGACCTGCCCACACTCCAAACTTGGATTTGCACCTCTATGAAGAAGATATAATGTACTGTTTACTCGTAAGTTCTGAAACATGATTGTTTGATTTTAAAGGAGTGTGGCTATTTCCATTTTGGAAATCACCACAAAACTCCATGTTAATTATTACTTGCTCCTTAAAGAAGCTGTTTCTGCTGTAGGAGCCGGAGTCGTTGTCGGTCTGTATCCACCATTAACAAGATACAATTCGTTGGTGTACTTGTTATAGTGAATTTCATAGATGCCTGTTCCGGCTAAGTTTTCAACAGTTACAGGCTCATTGTTATAAGCCATCAACGGTCTTGTGTCCCCATTAGTCCCTATCAGTATCGGAAGAGTTGCAGTCGTGCCGGCAGGTATAGCCTGACGGAGGCTGATATAGAATCCTCCAACATAATCCCTGTTACGGAATGCGTGGTTAGGAAGTTCCAAAGTAACATTCTCCGTGCCGACGGTCACAGCCACCGTAGGAAGAGTGTTGAAATTTGTTCTTCCGATTGATGGGAATAGGGATGGGAATCCTGTAAAAAAGTTAGGCCACATATCTACCTCCTTTCTTACCGGATTAACCCCAGTAGTTGTTGCAACCACATCCACTACGTCCGTATACAGCGTCACCCATATATGCACCGTAGGCGGCTGCGCGGAAACAATCTGTATTAATAGCGGTTAAATTGGGGTATTGAACACTCACAGTATTGGGGAGCTTGCATTTGATTTTATCTACGTCTCCTTGTAATGCCTGCAATCCGGCTGCCAAAGGAGCAATCTGTTGTCCTACTGCACTCAGGATAGTGGCGTTCTGATTACGCTGGGATATTTCGGCTGTTAAAGTAGCCTTTTCCGCAGTAAGAGATGCAATCTTGTCCTGTAATGCCTGATTTTGAATTGCATCAAGTTTGGCAAGGATAGCATTCGTATTTGCAGTAGCACCGTCACGCAATGACAATGTGTTTTGGTTAGCAGTGTTGATTAATGCGTTAGTTTGGTTGCACATTGCAAGCTGGCTCTCGTATCCTTGTGTGGTTACAAGCTGTTTCATATCGCAGCAACAGCTACAAATCTGAGATGTCAGAGCGTTGTTACCTTGCATAATCGCAGTCAGGATACTGTTGGTGTTCTGACCCATTTGACTACCGAGACCGCAGATTGCCTGTGATACAGAGTTAATACCGGCAAGGATTTGGTCTGAAGAGGTGTTCACTGCTTGGGCTAATGATGCAATGTCTACACCGTTTCGGTTAAGTGTCTGCATGATCATTTCTCTTCCTTCATCGGCACCCTTATTGTTGTTGCCACCGAATCCAAAGTTTCCGTTACCGAAGATGGCTGCAATCACAATCAATGCGATGATGTCCTGAAAACCGCCATTGTTACCAAAGAAACCACCATTGCCGTTACCGTTGCCAAGTAAGCCCATCAGATAGCCTGTGTCAATGCCACGGTTTTGCAAGGACGGAAGGATGGAGGCAAGCAGATTATTAGCAGCACCTCCATTACCTGACGGATCTCCAAAAACATAAGTTCGTTCCATAAGTATTTGTATTTTGTATCCCGGTCAAAATTGACCGTATGCAAAAGTACATATGTTGTAACTTATGTAAAATCAGTTGTTTCCCAATGATTTCTTTATATTATCCCAATATATTCTCAACATTTTCCCACTTTCCATCCTCTCATAGAAATTTGATATCATGTAGTTGACTGCACGTTTGGTTTTGTGGATATGAACGGCTATTTGTGAAGGGTACATGCCGCTTTCAGACAGGAGAGACACAAGAAGATACCGGGCATCCACTGTTTCCATGTTTTTATCAGAGGATAATATTTGGTCTACAGGCACTTCGGTTTCTTTTGAAACAATATTAATTATCTTGGCAAAGATTTCTGATTTGCACATAGTTTTTTCTAATTTTTATGCTTATCTTTGCCTCGCCACATAAAACATGAGATTTTGATGAACAAAGCATAAGATATTTATGTTGAAGATATTAGCCCCCAACATCAGGTATCTTATGCTTTATCATGTTTTTATGTGGCAATATTAATATGATGATATGTTGGGGGCTTTTTTTTAATTCTTAGCCCCCGAAAGAACTGCTTTTGTTATTTTTGAGTAATCGCTACGCTTCTACTCGTAGCGTTGTGAGGATAATCCTCGGTATAGTGTCCTATTTCATTTTGAACCTCCCTTCTTTTTTATATTATAATTTTGCAATTATACAAATAAATTACCACACCAACAAATTATAACTAATTCCAATTCCTACATAACTCCCCGCCGGATAACTATATCCTGCCTGAATCCCTAATCCCCATTTTTTTGATGGACATTTCGGTATGCGCACAATATCATTAGTAACCGTGACAGTCTTAGGATATACCTTCAAACTGTCCAAGTTCGGGTTATAGCCACTGACATAAGCCGTATAGTTACTGTCCCGGTATATCTTCTGCTCGACAGGGAGCACCGTATCACCTACATGGATAGTATCGCCCGTGTGCCAGCAAATCAAAGGAGTAGGAAGGTAGTAGGGAACCGTATCCCTTCTTACCACAAGGCTTGAACTGAATACCGTATCCGTTCTTGCCTCTATAACTGCTTCGGGGGATGGCTTTGCGAACCATCCTAAACCGAAAGCGAGTACAATCAGTAATATGTAAGGAAGCCATTTCATTTCAACTTGTTTTTAGCTTGAACCCTGCCAAGCTATTCTATACAATTTCAATTGTAATGCTTTCTCCCCCTCTCTGCGCATCCTCAATCAGCACATTGAGCTTATCGGAGGTATATCGGGATTCGGTCAATCGCCCGACTTCCGTATTCCTTCCGACAAGTATGCAGCCGGCAGAATCATCGGCAGTATTCCCCGGATGTATCAAAATTCCTTCAAAGGCAGGGACGTTAAGCAATCGCGGCAGGTTCCTGCCAAACTTGGGAGACCAGTTATATACCACCTTATATTCTCCGTAAGGGATGGCGGTTTTGCCATATACCTTCTTTTCATTGCTCAAATCACGGACGGTGTCTTCCAGTGTGTTACAGAAAAACTTCCCGTCTACGAACAGTCTGCCCACCGTATAAGCGGGTTTCTTCCATAATCTTTCTACTCTTAATTTCATATTATATATTTTTTATATTTAAATAATTTATGTATGTTTGCGACAGTATTTAATTATACTGCTTTCATAAAAGGTATGACGATAACTATGCCGGTATAGCGATACCGGCTTTTTTATTCCTTCTTTTCCTCCTTCTTTGATTCAAACAATATCTGTGCAGCCAATTTTGCGATATCTTCCTTGTTTTCAATTATCACACTCATTGTTTTTTCTGCTTTCCTCAATTCCGCCTTTTCCCATGATTTTTCCCTTACTGAAATAAATTCGCAGAATATACAATAGACCGTCCAAATCATGGAGAAGACAGGGAAAGGGATAACGACACAGCATAGTAAGTCGATAAAGCACAACTCCAAGAACGGTGTGAAGTACTTCTTTGCCTTGACAGCCGTTTTCTTGTAACCTGTCGATGTCCTTGCCTCACCGCGCTGTTTGGCTTTCATAACTCCGGTCAACAGGTCTATAAACATAGCCCCAATAGTGACAGCGATACATAAGGCAATCAGCACGATGTGTGTCATCATGTGTTGTTGGATAAAGTTGTAAATTACATCTTTCATTTTGTCTGTTTTTAAGATTAATACTATATTTGCATGTGTTTTTCATAACCCAACAGACCTGGCGAGGTTTGCATAAGTTTTTTCCCTGCTGCCTGCGAAGGCATGCAGGGAGTTTTTTCAAAATTATTCGGATGATCATTTAAATCGTATGTGCCTGTTTTTTATATATATTTTTTTATCATTGACGCCAGTAAATATCCAATTCGTTCATACCCTGATTTTAATGGATGGATGTTAGCCGAGCTTGGGAAAAATTCATTCCAATTAGATGCTGACATATTCATATTCCCCCAAATATCTATCAGAGGTATATTATATAATCCGGATATATTTTTGAATTGTTTCAACGCTTTACTTTTCTTATCCTGCGTATCAGTATACCATCTTGACTCGTCATAAATGCCCTTCTCTGCATTATAGTAATCGTTGGCAGTTTTGGATATAGCCGGGAAATTGACGATAAATATATGTGCTTTGGGAAAATTTCGCAACAGTTCTTCAATAGATGATTTCCATGCGCTTGAAACGCTTGGTATAATCCATTTTTTAACATTCCCCCAATTAACATCTTCAATATCACTTCCTATGTACCAATAATAAATTTCCCAAGGAGCGTCTGATACAGTCTCAATACTGCAAGACATACCTGTCCCACCGGCATCAGTAAAATTCAAGGTGGTCTCATAATCATTATTCCCATTGGTGAAATAAACACTGTTGCCATCACTTCCAGCAGTATCAAAGATACCCTTATACGAATACTCTACGATTCTATCAATGACATATTGTTTCGTTAATTCATCATTACCTTGCGGAATTACATGTATGTTATAGTCACTTTCTCCCGGCCCGGCCCAACCGGTTCTAATCCTAACATCACCCTCTTTTGTCGGCAATGTATTTATAATCAATTTCTTTCCATTTGATATTTTTTTCAAACCTACTACTGCATTTAAAGAACGCTCATTTTTGGGTATATCGTTTAGATTCGATGTAGACAATTCATTGACAGAGTAGCTCTTATCCATTTTAAAGGATGGAGCTGCCACATCAAAATCAAATATTCCATCATTAACATTCTCCAATATGATTACAGATTTTTCACCTTTATCTTGAATATACCCTTTCTTAATCAAATTCAGTGTCCTAAAATAGGTTGTACCTATCCTACTCATATCTGATGATGTTCCTCCGATTGATAATGGAAAACTCGGATCTGCATTCTTATTTTGGTCAAACTTTATTCCCAAACGTTTTGCAACTTCGTTTTGCCAAACACCGCCGGCGAATAAGCTATCTCCAATTGTATATAATTCAAAACCAGAATACGGATTTCCCGAACCCGGCAAATCATCCACTAACATATCGCTGCTTATACTACGCGGGGGTATAACTTCGGGGTGAAATTGCCTATGAACTATACGTTCGGTTATAAACTTGTAATCACCTGTGGGATTATATACGATTTCACTATTGAGAGAATATCCAAGGTAAGCTAATTCTGAGAAATTCACTATCGCATAGCTTTTCCCGCTAAGTCCAAATTTAATAGCAGCATTACTGCCTTGCTTATCTTCGGTTTGTATGGTGTCGCCAAAAGGATTAGCGTAAGTTCCATCATTTTTTAGGTAAGCTATTCTGATTCTATTCCATCCCTTCTCCCCATATGCATAAAGAATTTGTTCGAGAGTAAACAGAGGCTTTTCGGGGTTTTTCGCATCTTTTGGAATATCTTCCGAATCAATATATACATCTTTTATGATATTTCCCCAATAGGGAATACTGAGAAATAGAGGATTTATTATTTTTTTGTAAGTATCTATGGAATTATCAGCTATTTTAGCAGTTGTAATGGCACCATCAGCTATCTTATCGGTAATTACCGGAAATGATGCGTTTAATTGGTAGTTTATGATTGCGGTGAACTTAGCTTCGGCATGAGGCTTATTATTCTTTATATACGCCCCAAATACTAATTCTGTATCAGTATCGAAGTCCTTGATTAAAGGAAGGATATATTCCTCCCCAATGTTAAATTGAGTCTTGTCAAAATAAGTTTTTCCATAATACGATAACATCTCATAAGTATTAGTAGCTTCTCCTTTTAACAGGTCAACTCTGAATTTTAAGTAAGAACCGGATTTAAGGCTCAAATTAATACATCTTAAATCTATATTTCCTGCTTGCGAGGGAGTATTTTGTTTAAAAAATGACAAACTACCGTTTTCTTTTTTTAAGTCAAAAAGTTCTTCCGTAAGGTTTTTACGAGTAGTCGGATGTACCACCGCATCAGTGGTTGTAGCAGGGTAAATAGTCTGCCCGCCTTTGGTAAGTTTATGAATTTTAGCCATATAATTCTTATTTTAATTCGTAAATTTATTCTTTATCGATTCCCGATTAAAGGAAACCACTCAATACATCTTCGTATTCCTTATCGGAAATAGGAGAGGAAGAAAGCATCTCATTCTGCACATCCTTTACCACAGAGTCTTTTAATTCGTCGCGCTGCTCCTCTGTCATGGAATCCCATGTCATTGGGTCTCCCTTATCACCTTTCTGGTAGTTTGGATAAACCTCAATTGTACCTGTACTGTCATCAGACTTGCCATTGACAAGAACGATGCCTGTAAACTCCATGGATACAAGGTTACAGATACCATCAGCAAAATCAGCATCAGTAAGGTAATACTCGCGTCTGACCGTCAGGTTGCCCGTACGCATGCCATGATTATCAAACACAACCAGCAGGCTGCCATCATCCAGCCTGCGACAGTTCTTGTAATCGTGTCCATCGAAAGAGGCAACAACGGGTTTCGACAATACTGTTTGATAAGTAAACCGGAAAGGAGTTTTCAGGTCTCCATTCAGGTTTTTCTCTATGATTTTAAAATCGGACTGATAATTGATTCTCATAAAACTATAATATTGATGTCACATCGTCAATTTCCTCGGCTGTTAAGTATCCCGACAGGTCTATACTTCCACTTCCTCCTGTCGTGCCTGTGGCACTCCATGTGCCTTTTGTTTTGCATTGATAGATTGGTCCCGGTATGGTATCACCTACTACAGCCCAATCACCTACAACCGGGGATGGTATAGCAGCCTTCAACGTCTCGATAGTAGGATATAGCCCCTTGCTGCGGGTGCTGCTTAATTTTATTTTTTCGACTTCAGTGGAAGTCTTGCTAAAATTACTGTTGATGCGGTCGGCAGCATCAGACCAGGTACCTGTTTTAATGACTGTATTGAGTTCCATATTATTTCTTCACCTTTAAAATCCCATTAGTTATAATACCTTCCACCGTCTCATAATCCACATAGACCTGTCCGGTACCGACATCATCCTTACCGGGCCAATGACTGCAACTTATATCCGCCACATACTTAGACACGCTTACCCCATTATATACCGATTTCATCCCTATCAATAATGTTTCACCTTTAGATCCGTAAAACGAGACGTTGTTGGGATTTAACAGGATATCCGTTTTTTCAACATGATTCTGTATTCTGATACGCTCCGGATATACAGTCGTTTCAAGCGCCAGTTGATCATTGACATACTTTCGCAAGATGAGATCGCCATATTCCCACTCGTCCGATGATTTGTCAAATCTTAATATCAAGGTGGCATGTCCTTCAGTCGTGTACATTTCAAGAGTATTTTTATCCGGATCAATGACAATGCGTTTCCCGTCAACAGATGTTTCTACTTTTCCGCGGAAAAATCCGCCCAAGGCTTCAACCACACCTCTGAACTTACCACCCAAGGCATAAATATAGCCACGAAGGAACGTATCGCCACCATGAGTGGCAACAAAGTTCGCCATATTCGCCCATTCCGTATCTGTGGGCTGGTAATCGGGGTCATTACGAAACCTCATCACGGTTCTAATAGCCTGTTCAAGTTTTCCTCCTGCCCAAAATGCTACATCATCATCATCATTGTATATGCCGCTAACTCCGGCTGTGACCTTTTGCATCTTACCATCCTTGTAGTTGCCCAGTTGAATCATATTGGCAAGAATCAGACCACCAAGAATATCCACAGAACCATCTTTGATCGCACTGGCGATATAATTGATTGACTGAAAACCGGCTGTTGCCTTGTCGTTATCCAAAATGGACGGTTTCCAGTCTGTGGCAATGGTTCCACGCTCTAATTGAAGATCACAAATGGTTGCGGTACCACTGAGCATGAAAATACCTGTACCGTTAAATGCGAACTTGAAAGTGTATCTTTGATAACCGGACGCAAGAGGCTGAGTTGTGCTGAAATCGCCACACGAAACAGCCACTGATGCACCTTTTGCTTTAAATGATATAACATAACTTTCTCCTTTAATTAAGGACGCCGATTGTGACAGGCTGCCGATTGCGGCGGAATACCCGGAACCGGCAGAATCATCGGCAGATACGGTAGCTACACCTGTCCAATACTTTAATTGCTTGCTATATAGTTCCTTGTCAGGCATAAGCTCATCGGAAGAAGACAGTTGCTCACTCTCATAGTCACCGGTGAATCCGCTATTCCGTAACAGGTTTACCGACCCTAGATGCACGGCATTATATATCTCATCGGGAAGGTCGGTCAGATTGGCGGAACCGGTGGAACCTTCTTGAATGTGAAGCTTTCCTTTCAATTCCACGCCTTCACCTTGGGTGAACTTAACAAAGCTGTTACCATCACGGTCCCCAATATACGCATCACCGTACACATGGAAAAACGCCTTGTTGTTAGTTTTGTCTACGCCATACTCAACATACTCCTTGTTCAAGTAGGAGTAGGAGTCTATACCGTGATACAGAGTAACACTCGGGCTGAACACATCGGTAGAAGAGAAAACAATGGCATTCTGTGCGTCAATATTGCTTTCATCCGTCACGTCCTTGTTGTCAATGCCTTTCCATTTGATTCGTGCACCAAGGTGGGCTACAGTATCACCCTTTGCCGGGATGTCACTGCCTGTGTCGCAATCCGCCATGCTGAGGTCAATATAGTGCAATTTGTATATGCCGACATTGATAGGCTCTTTGCTTGCCCCTACACATAAACGCCAATAATAATGGTTCGCTACCTGTTGGTATTCTCCCGGTTTTTGTATGTTGAAGTTTTTGCTCTGTACCTGGAAACCTGCACGGAAGCGGTTCTCCACTTCCACACCGTCCTGCTCGGCAAGGAAGAAACATCTGTACACGCCTTCGGGGACGCCATTGTCTACCGTTTCTTTATCCATCAATTGGAGTTCACTGCCATCTGCAAGCAATATAGGATTCCCGTCTGCCATTGAAAGTATGGGCGTTTGTTCAATGGTGCCCTTGGTCCAAACATCAATAAGCGTAACAGCACCACCCGGAGTTAGAACTATCTTTCCACCTACAGAATTTACATTTTGTATCTCCAGTGATTCGAAATAGGCTTTCATGCGGACTTTCAGTTTATCAACCTCCGCATAGGTTTGACCTGTTTCCTTATCAACCATTATGATACCACCTGTACTACCACTGACAAATTTCCCTATTTCAAAAGCTTTGTCAGAGGATAACTTGTGCGGGGTACGGTCATCTTTATCTTTCCGCAAGAACATGCTTAATGAACGCAAAGCAGAGAATGCATTATTGTCGGTAGCCGGTGTGGAATCATTTCTTTTAATCAGATAAACCCCACTGCCCCAACCGCCTGTATAAGTCTGACCTTTCAGGGTAAGAGATTCTATCTTGCCTTCGAGGTCCCCTATACGCGAGTAGGCTGACGTCTCCCCTACTGTATAAATCGGAGAATCATAAGGATAGTCAAGATTAAACTCGTATCCGATAACCCTTGACTGCCTTCCGTTCTCAAAATAAGCCTTATTGATTAAGTTAACCTTCTGACCGATGCCGTAGAGATTGTGCACTCCGTCCTCACTGTATGCGACATCGGACATCATCATACAGTTGTAAGTGTTGGGGTCTATCTTTGACTTGGCAACGTACTTCTCGGCTTTGTCCTTCAATTCCTGCTCGGCAGACGATACAAGCCCTAATTCGGCTATCTTCGTGCTGTCCCAACCGGATAGAATATAAGTATCCCCATTCTCAGGAATAAGCACTCCGTCCGGAAGCGGTCTGCCGTAGTTCTCATTTCTGACTATTTCCCAAAGTTGTTCATTCTTATTGTCAGGGTCGAATGTCACAGCGAATTCCATACCATTCAACTTGCCGGATTGGAAAATGATTTTCAATTCCTCACCGGAAAGGATATAGTCCTTTGAGAAGGTAATGCCGGTATCCTTGAAGCGGTAGGCATTCCATTTTTCCTCGGTGGTTGTGCCGTCCTCATTCTCCACCTTGTCTGTCACCTCAATAGTTGTGACATCCGACATGGTGCCGACCCTTCGGGGATAGACTTCATCGAAGATAACCACTTGTTCAATGGCTTCCTCGGTAGTCATATCAGGATAAGCGTCTATGTACGGAGTTCCGTCGGGCAACATTAAGCGTTTTTGCACAACGCCGTTCACAACCACCGACTCATCAACCGGACGGTAGTTGGAAGGGATATTCCTTGTGGAACCGAAAGCATATATTCGGGTGGCGTAGGTTGATTGGGAATCGGAACGTGACATCTCTACAACGTTCACCCCGATTTCAAAGTTAACCGCATCGCCAGACTCGCAACGTCCGAAATGGATGATGTTTTCAGTCACCCAACATTCGCAATCCCATTTCTTCGCCATCTCAAAACAGGCGTCAAGGATGTTGATGTTGTCATAAGTCATCAGTAGTGCCTTATTCTCTACAGTGCTGTCAATGGAGAAAACAAAATCCTGTCCTTTATACTTATAGCCAAGAGCTTTCAGATTTCTAAGGACTATACCGGCTTGAACATCAAGTGAAGCGGTGAGGTTCCAGGACGCTTCCTGCCCTGCCGTTTCCGGGGTGTATTTGAAGACTTTGTTTTTCCATTTCCAATAATGGGAGCCAAGCTGCAATTCATAATCATATCCTCCCGTATTGGCGTTGAAGATGGGTTTTTGCAAGTCGCACACCTCGAACAGTCCAAACTCGCATTCCACGTATGATCCTAGCTTGAAGTATATGGGGTTATCCAAAGAAAATTTCAACGTGATGTAATCTTCCTTCATCAACGTAAACTTCCGCTTGCAACCGCCATTGGGAAGGATTGAAAGGATAATATCTCCTGATATGTTTTTAATGTCTATTAGTCCCATACAAGTATTGTATAGCTTCATACAATGTTATGTAGCAAATATACAAATAAATCACATGATAGCATTATATTCAAAGAAAAAATCACGTTGTCCTATCCGCAGGATTAGGTTCCACTAATTTCAAGGAGAAACTAGCGATTCCCCTCATAAACTGTGTAAATTGGTTACATGACAAATAAATAGTCTTATACACAACATTTGGCTGATATTTGCTTCTGATATGTAATACCCCAGTGGCGAGTTCTTCACAAAAAGAATTATATCTAACAAAAAACTGATCTTCGCTTTTAGCCGTAAGATTAAATGTAAGTGTAATATTCCTTTCATCAACCCTGGGATTTGAAGTTATAACTCGCTTGCCGTTTTCCAGGCGTGACTTGTTTTCTATAAACTCTTTCATCGGTGGTGGTGTCATTAACGCCGATAAAGAAGAGGTATCCATACTTATTCCCCATGTGGTATAAGCATCCTTGTCATTTATATAAAATTCTCCTTCCATGTTACATATTTTTAGTATTATCTACTATCTTATCTAATTTCGATCCTAATTCAAGGATAAGCTTTGTGTATTTTACGATATCTTCCAAATAACCGTTAGTAATCACATGCTGATTCAAGATGTTACCCAACGTAGCATTGCCCTCCGTTGAGATAGAGACCAAAGATCCTATGCCGACAACAACATTTATCATTTGGCTCTTTATTTCCTCATTTGAAATCTGCAATGCTGTAAACCTACCGCTTAGTTCTCCTGTATCTTCATGTGTCATTTCAGTGCCAAACCCTCGTTGAGAACCGCCTTGTTGGGGTGTGCTATCTCCGGTCCAACCCATAGCATCTTTTAAAGCATTCCGTTCCGCAAGAGCTTCTGCGACAATGGCGTCCCATTCCGCTTGCGACTTTTCCATTTCTTCCTTGGTTATACCTGCCTTATCATCGTTAGCCTTAGCAAAACTATCATACCAAGCTTGCAACTTGTCTTTGTACTTGTTTCCTACCATTGTAGTGAGAATAGCACGTTGCATATATTGCTCAAAATTCTTAGAGAAGTCCTCTGCGGAGCTGTCCATATTTATAAGCATGTCTACAAAGCTGTCAAACACGCTATCAAAAGACACTTGCGTAAGTTGTTCTTTGATTTGGTTCTGAATATCCTTTATACGCTCTTCGCCATCAATAATCCCTTGCAGATATTCACGTACATCATCATCCAACTTTGACCAAAAAATATCAGCTTCTTTCAGTTTCTCAACTTGTTCTGCTGACAGGTCGAAAAGTCCTGTCATTCTTCCACTTGTCGCTTTATCAAAATCAGCTCCAAGGGCTTCACGTGCTTGTTCCCATCCTTCCTTGCTCATACCCTTGCGGATTCGTACGCCAATAGAGTGAGAACCTGCGGATGCACCTGCGTTCAGTCTTTCTTTACCAAGAATACGGTAACTTTCAATACTTTTTTCCGCCAACTCCAATGCCTCTTTCCCGACCTTATTAGCTTCTACACCGTATGAGGTATTAATGTATTCTTTCTTTTTGTCAATCAATTCGTCCCAAATGGAGTTAAGCGTATCGTACTGTTCCTTCATAGCGTTGTAGTGCGAGTAGTCAGCACCAAACATTCCATCAAGCGCAGACACAACAGAAGAGATTCCGTTGACTGCACTCATGGCACCACCTACGATGACACCGATCATAATCTGACCGACACCTGCCGCTGTTTGTCCTAAACCGCTAACAGCATCAATTGCTCCTTGTACTTTTGAATCGTCAAATCCGAAGATACTCCCTATGTTGGAGCTAAACTCTTTGAGCGGACCGGAAAATTCAACGACTGCATTTCCTATTTTCGATATTCCAATACCAATCGCATCCGTATCACCTTTAGCGTTTTTAAGGTAACTGATTCCATTTTTAATGTCCTCCGTAAACTTCTTGAACGGTGATTTACCTGAAAGCGTATCCTTTAAATTCTTGATAGAATCGGTAATATCCTTGATGTTGATTGTGCCGTCCTCTATGCTTTTAAGGTCTTTATCGGTAAATCCTACGGTTTTCAAATCTTCAACGGTAACACCATTCTCTCCAGAAAGGTATGACACAAGTAGCTCGTACTTATCAATGACAGCTTGAATGGCGTTTACCGACTTGTCGGAAGCGTCTTCAAAGAGGTCCGCCATTGCCTTGGTTGATTTCCCATATTGTTCATCCAATGAAGATAATTCGCTTGCCTGTCTTGCCCTTGCGGATGCAATCTCTCCATTGTTACCCCCCTTCTTTATGATGTCCGCTATTTCATCTTCGTACTTCTGCGTGATAGCCTTTCTCTTTTCCTGGTAATCGCCAAACGCAATGAAGTATTCCTGCCATGCTTTTTTGTCAGCATCAAGTTTCTCTTTATTTGTGTCTTTTACATTATTCTCATATTTCTTGTAAGCGTTTTCTTCGGATTCAGCCAACTGAGCTTCCTGCTCATCAGTAAGTTTGCCTTTTTGCTTTTTATTCCATTCCTCACGTTGCTTTTCAATGGCATCAAGCTCTTTCTGATAATCCAAATCTATCTGCGCCAACTTCTTTTCAGTTCCGTCAGCCATGAGATTTATTTCGTCCTGTTGGTTCTTACGACGGATGGAAAGAAGTTCTTCAGCAAGTTGCTCTTGCTGTTTTAGTCTGTCTTCCACTTCTTTTTTGGAATGGCTTTTTTGTTTAGCCAGTTCATTTCCAGTTGCTCCACCCAACTCTTTATATGCCTTTTCAGCGGACAACATCTTATCCCTGGATTCTTTCACCTGTTTCGATGTAGCCGCCTTATCTTTGATTAATGCCTCATATCCTTTTTTCGCTTTTTCCCATTCGGCTTTAGCATTTGCCAAATCTTCCTGATATGTAGTTTCTTTTGTTCCCTGTTTGTTCTCAATTTCCAATTGGGCATTGATTTCCGACAAGACATCCCTTCTTGCGTTTGCCAATTCATTTTTCAGGTCTTCGATACGCTGTGCCTGAACCTTCATCTCGGAACGGTTGTTCTCCTTCTTAGCTAAATTATAAGCCCATTCCGCACTTTTTATCTGTTGTTCCAAGGACTCGACTATAGCCTGCTTTGACTGTGTTCTAGATTTTACAACTTCTTCATTATATGCCTTCCAAAAACCAATCAAATCCTGTATATGACCTTTCTCATCAACATATTTCCTAAAGAGTGCTGGGTATAGTTCCTCAATATCTTTTAAAGCTTTTAGTTTAGTAACATCGGCTTCCACCTCGCTATTAATGGTGCTAACAAGACCTTCCAAAATACGTTTCCGATCTTCCTCGTCCGTGTTGAGTTTTTCTATTTTCTTGTTATATGAATCTAAAGCACGTTCTGCTGACGTTGTATTATCGGATAACGACCACATTGCAACTCCAAGCCCTACAACAGCAGCTGACAATAACACATACGGATTAGTAAGCATAACAGCGTTCAAAGCTTTTTGTGCCGTTGTTTGCAAAACCAGCCATCCGTAGTGGGCACGTTCGGCAATAGTTAGAGCGGCAATACCTGAAGCTTGTAAAGCTTGCAAAGCCGTGACTGTCATCACAGCCACTTTATATACGCCATAAGTTGCTACAAGACTAATAAGGATTTTCCCTACTTTCTCATAATTCTCAACCAAATAAGAGACACCGGACAGAGCTTCGTTTATAATTCCTTCATTGGCTTTCCCTATCTCATTGAACATGGTGGAAACAGCATCCTCTATATTAGAAATTTGCCCAGTGATTGTCTTGGACTGTTCTTGCATAAGGTTGTAGAACATTCCTCCCTCATTTGTAAGGTTTTGGATGACTTTCTGGACTTCCGGGAATCCCACTTTCCCTGCTTCCACTAGACTTTTTACTTCTCCTTCTGCTACTCCGAATACTTTTGCCAATTCGCGAATCATAGGAATACCACGACCTGTAAACTGATTTAAATCTGCGGTATATAACCGTCCTTGCGTCATGGTAGTACCATACAAATACACAATATCACCAAGTGGCTGAGAAAGACCTGCGGCTATGTTTCCAAGACGTATCAAGTTGTCATTTACGTTTTCAACATTTTCTCCATAAGCAAGAAGTTGTTTAGCTCCATTTGCTACGCCTTGAAGGTCAAAAGGAGTGATAGCAGCCGTTTTTACCAATTGTTGCATGAGGGCATTCGCCTTATCCTCACTGCCAAGCATTGTCTTAAATGCAACTTCCAATTGTTGGAATTCTCCTCGGACTTGTGCAATATTTGAAATTAATTCTTTTGCAGTAAAACCAGCTCCGAATGCTGCGGCAGCTCTAGTCATACGGTTAAACAGTTCTTCAATACCTAAACCGCTTTGCTCTATTTGCTTGGACGTGTTTTTTACACCATTCTCTACTTCACGAAGTCTACGTAAGAAATTAGAATTATCACCTGTAATGTCAAAATGTATTCCAGCCATAGGTCTTTTCGATAGAAATAGTTCCGTGCAACATCACACGGCATTGCAAATATAACAATAAATGACATAGTTAGAGCCACAAAACACACAAAATATATTCAACTGTTTATTTTTCCTATCTTTAATTTTGTTTATATTATTATATAAATTACATTTGTACAATATTACAAAGTAAAAAGCAGAGCAATGGATTTTAAGGATCAAGTTACACAGCTATCTGATAATATAAAAAAACAAAAAGACAAGATAGCTACAGAAGAAGCTACAAAAAACGCATTTATAATGCCAATGATTGCAGCCTTAGGATACGATGTTTTTAACCCTTTTGAGGTCGTGCCTGAAATGGATTGTGACTTAATAAAGAAAAAAGGAGAAAAAATCGATTATGCCATAATGAAGAATGAAAATCCTATACTTCTTATAGAATGCAAACACTGCAAGCAAGACCTAAACCTGCATGACACCCAACTACAAAAATATTTTGTAGCGTCAAAAGCGCGTTTTGGCGTGCTTACAAATGGAATAGAGTATAGATTTTACACCGACCTGGAGAAAATAAACATAATGGATGAGAAACCGTTTCTTGTCGTGAACATGCTTGACTTATCAGATGCGGATATAGAGCAACTAAAGAAATTCCATAAGTCATATTACAATGAAGAGGATGTTCTAAGTACGGCAAACGAATTGAAATACACGACAGAAATAAAATCAATATTGAATAACGAATTTGCATCACCTACAGCAGAATTTGTTCGGTTCTTTGCACGTCAAGTCTACACTTCAGGGCAAATCACATCAAAGGTGATAGATATGTTTACCCCACTCGTTAAGAAATCTATCACATCTGTTATTAATGATATTATTTCTGATAGACTAAATACAGCTATAAAAAACAGCGAGCAAACATCTGACTCACTCCCAACGATAGACAATACATCCATAAATACTTCCACAGAAGATACAGAAGAGAAACTCCTGGGCGGAGTTGTATACATGGATAAAGAATCCGGTGTCGTAACAACACAAGAGGAATTAGATGCCTACAACATCGTAAGAAGCATTTTAAGAAAAAGTGTGGATGTGGCTCGCATAACCTATAAAGACTATAAAAGCTACTTCGTTGTAAATATTGATAACAGCCAATGGTACTGGATATGCCGTATTTCTATCGGAGCAAGAAAAAAGCAAATAGGAATACCGGCAGACCAATATAAGAGTTGTGAATGGATTCAGATAGACAACGTGGATGATATATTCAAATATGCAGACAGACTTGAAGAAGCATTAAAATTAGCAATGGGGGAATAATTATTAAAAGCGTACATTATGAAAAGAATTTTATTTTTTATGGCAATGTTGCCTATGTTTTTTTTAACAGCTTGTTCAGATGACAATGAAATACAAAAAGATGGAGAGACAGGAAATGGAAATCCGCCTTTATCTTCCATTGTTGGAACTTGGGAAAGTGGAAATTATTTTGTTTCATTTGGAGAAGATGAATTTTATTCCGCATATATAGCAGATGAATTTATTGACAGTGGAGACTATAAACAAACAGAAAACGAGGTTACATGTTCAAATAATTACTTTAATAGAAAAACAGTCTATACTATTAAAAACATATCTAAGACAGAGATGAAGGTGCAAGTTTCATATACCGACCTGTATGGAAAAACTAATAGCAAAGACATGACTTTTACAAAGTCAAATGAAACCATAGTATCAAAAAGCAACACGTTGGCAGGTAAATCCATTACATCATATTCTTCTTACTTTGGAAATGTTACAAGAACATTTAATTCCTTTAATGCTGGGGTAAAATCAGCAACAAAAGGTAGTGCCGCAAAATATCCTTTAAATTTTTTCTATATCTATATCGGAAATAAAATGTATCATCAAGTTCTAAGAAACAACTCAATTCAAGTTCCTAGTATTGGAGGTTGGTCAACAAACTACAATGAGGTGATATGCTGGGAATTGCATTTCTCTGCCAATGGTTCTATAGATAGTTTCGATAAAATCGAAATATAAAATAAATACACAATGTCATAGTTTAAAACTATGACATTGTTCTATTTCACCGATAAATCACGAAAGTTTTTGTATAACCCTCGTGATTTTTTTGCCTTTTATTTGTCGCGCTGTTCTATTTGTCGTATTCAGTCCCATCTCATAGCCTTAATCCTTGCCATATTTGCCGGATCATCGGCATTGATGATATCACGGTCTTGAGGTATGTTAACTCGCTTACGTTCCTCGTCAGACAAATATATGGATGTTACGGAATCGGCAAGAAGCAATTGTAAATTGGCATAGCTAATACCCCAAACAACATATTCAAAAGTCCATCCGTACCGTTGACAAGCTGTATCTATCAATGTGCCATATATACTTTTGCCGCCAAATGTAAGAGAATTATTATTCTTCTTGGCTCTCATAGCTTTTGCTTGCCACTCTTTTTCCTTATCTATTCCAAGGTGTTTCATATATGCTGATATGTCTCCTTCAGGCAATACCATAACCAACAGTTGTGCCATGCTGTCATCGTCAAGCTCCTTGCAGAAGAAATCGCACCTTTCCTGTACGAGATTGCAGTCAAACAGCTCATCTTTCTTATTGATGGTATGATAGGACAAAATACGGCACACGCTTTCTTTTTTTCCCTGACACAGTCTCAACGCTTCCATATACGGATTAGCCTTGATAATTTCCAGATTTATGCCAAGACACTCCACAATCCTTGATATTAGGTATGTTTTTCCAAGAGTAACCGGATATAGATAAAACTGACGTTGATTTACTTTAAAACCATGCGGACGTTCAATTATAGTATCCGCAATGTCCATGTCTATAAGTTTCCCATCTTCTAACATAACAGTTCTTGTTTTTTTTAATTAATGCCGGATATCTTCACAGACAACCGGCATGAAAAGACATATGAACAACAAATCAAATTCTCAAAATCGAGCGGAAACACAGATTCGGACTGTGACCTCATATCTGGTTGATATGTGTGCATCCATTACACCATTTCCGCAAAACACGTGAGTACAAAGCCCCCACGCTTGGCATTACCTATCAAAAACTTATTACCCACCGGGATTGGGAGCAACTTCAAATTTATCTCCATCTCCGGATGTGTCTTCCGGATCACATTCAATCTTAGTTGGCTTACCAGAAGTAGGCGTTGTTATAATCTTGCCCCATTGAATCTGTTTTTTGTCCGAATCCGGTTTCAAGGCATCAAAAGTATACGCCCAAATACCACCATCTGCCGCTGTAAATGAATCCTCAACAGAAACGGTAGTTTTCTCCATACAGAATCCCTGAACATCAGGATCTTCGGGTTGCAAAGCAACAGCATAATTATGTGCTACCACTCCATCACTATCACTTATAGGGCGCTTACGCCCTTTTGCAGCACGAATATTGAAAGTAAGAGCATAGGTGTTTTTTCCATACTTTACATCCTCGTTCTCTCCTCCTTCAATCTTTGCTTCTTTCTTGTCACCTTTTGTTGTTGTCAACTGTGTGGAATCCTCTACCGGAGTAGGCAATTCTTCCCATGAAGGTGATACTGTATCAAGGTCTTTAACAAAAATACGGGGCTTACCCCATCCGATTACTGCCATAGTTCTATATTGCTTAATATAGTTAATACTTATTCGTTATTTATTTCAATATACAGTTTGTTGTTGATGAAATGTTCCGTGTGTCCATCCTCAAAAGAAACACCTGTTGGATTGGTTTTCTGACTGCATTTCGAAGGCACAGTATGATACTCATCTTTCCGTATAAAAAAAAGGAACTTGCATAATTCGCATAATTCACCGACACGTTGGGTATTCTTTTCCCATGCCTTTGTTCTAGCATTCCATTGGTCCCTAACATAAACATTGACATTCACATAAGCCCGCTGAATCTGACCGCATCCTTCATTAGCAAGAACAGATATAACAATATCCTCTCTGTCTGACTTGTTAGGTCTTCCCCTGTCACTCAATTTTCCAGTAATATCACTTTCAAGGCTGCTACCTTTAATCTTGTGATAAACGAACTTTGCAATATCAATATCTGATTTCATCATTTGGCAATCTGTCTCTTTAATTTTTCAAGCATCTTGGGAACTTGGTCTATTGACCATAATTCCGTTGATGCAAGCACATCCTTGTTATCCATCGCTTCCACGTATTCAGCATAGTTCATTCCGGCAACTATAACAAGAACATAGTCATTGGAATATCTTCTAGCCAGTTCTTCTGCCAAGTCCTTGCCGACTTTTACACCTTCTGAACCCTGCTTCACCTGATTAAAGTCCGAGTATTGGATAATACTGCCATTATGGGCTATTACATAGCCAACTGAACTACGCAGATTACCGGACTGGTCATACCAACTTTTATCACCACCTCTATCACGCACCCTAATAACACATTGTTCACCAAGATACGACAAGGCGCGTATTGTCAGCCTATCAACCCGTTCTGCCTCTTTCATCAGTATTTTATGAATCTCATCCAGTTTGGAAGTCATTCTTATTCCCATATACTAAACCCAAATCTTGCACTGAAGTTGGTAACGATGAAAACCTTTCACATTAAACTCTCTTTCAATTCCTCCAAGCAAAATCAACTTTACCCTATCACCTATTGTGAAATTACGGCAGTCCGGAGGAAGGTTGTACACCTCATAAGAGTATTTTCGTGTTACACCGTCTTCAAACTCCTTTTCATCTGCCTTACCGGAAGGAACAGCATCACAAGGAATATCACCTTCCCAATGGTCTTCTCCAGGATGGTAATCTCCGTTTTCATCCTCATACCCCGAAGCGGAAACGAGGTACTGTAATCTGTTAGAATTTCTGTTCAATACCGCCATTCTACAATAAACAATCACCTACATATACCGTTGGTTTTGCCTCCAGTTCTACTAAAGGTTCACCAATAGTCTTGTAAATGGAGTTAACACGTAAAAGTATCCGTTCTTTATCTTTATCAGATAAAGCCCCGAAGGACTTGTCTGCTTCAGAGAAATTGATAGCCTGGACCAAAGACCAAAGACAATCAGCTAAAGCTCCCTGGTATTCGTTAGAATGATCTATATCATGACCAAACTCATCATCACCATTGAGATTACGTTTAATCATCACATTCTCTACAAAACCGATAGAAATCGGATAGTGTATTTCGTCTATGAGAGCTTGCTGTATTGTCTTCATGGCTTACGATGCTTTATGGGATTCAACCGCCTTTTTCAATGCTTCTTCGTCTGCGTCACTTAATCTGTTGACTGCTGCGATCAGCTTATCATCAGAAACGGTGGGAGTAAGGTTCCCGCCTGCAATCTTATTATATTCCGTCACAAACTCCGGTTTTTTGTAAGTTACTCCCCAAATTGTAATCTTAACATCAGAAGAATCTTCCCCTTCTTTTGTTGTGTCTACTGTTTGGGCTTCTAATATATCCAAAGAGTAGATTTGATCTACATTTTCGATAACCGGTAAGCAAATAGCCTGTCCGCTTGTAAATTCCCGTAACGGATCTGTCTTAGAGTAACGGCTAATCAACTTGTATTCATCAACGGTAGTATATTCAACTCCATTAACAGGATTAGTCGCTTCAGCCAAAGTTCCCCATACAAAAGAACCTACATTATCGGCAGAAGGGAGAAATATCAATTTATTCGCATTCCACGGTTTATAAGATACCCTTCGACCGTTCTTTTCATAAGTTACTGAACGGTCAATTTTCAGGAATGAGATACCGTTATATTGGTCAGAGAACGCTTCATCAAATAATGTAGAAGTAGGTACAGGCAGCTTAGTATCATTATTAAAGGTTTGACCTTGATAATTTGCAGCTAGCTCCTTTGCCCATTGAGACTGACGCATTTTGTTATATGTAGATAAAGCCAGCATAATAACTGAAATACTGTTACCGTCATCGTTAGCTTTACTTATAACTCTTTCAATATCATCTCCTGTAACTTCACCAGTAGTAACAACACCAAAGCTATGTTCTGACAAATAACCATAATCAACACGAAGACCTATACCAGTATTTTTATCATCATCACCCTCAACAATGATGATGCCATCGGAGAGTCCTGTAAGGAAATTTGCTTCATTTCTCTCATCAATACCAATAGAGCAAGCCGTTCCATCGTCTAACACGCGAGTGATTATGCGGTTAAGGATAGATTTCTTAGCTGCATCCGTACTGGCATTGGATAAATGAGCTCTCATGATGTTGATGGCATTAATTTGACTCTCTTTTAGATTCTTTTTAATTCCGATCTTAGGCAATTCCCCGTTTGACCGTGCGATAGAATCTCGCTTTTTAGGTGAAAGCGGAGAGTCCATAGCTACCATATCAGCAGCTACATATGTAGTATTAGCAGATGTGCCTTCCCATTTTTGATCAGGAGAATATACATTAGTAAGCATCGTTTTGTGAAGATAGGTCAATTTCTTGTTTGTTTTATTGATCTTTTCTTTCACATATAGACTCAATTTAGGCCATATTCTTCTTACATATTCAATAAATAATGATTCATTCATCTTTCACCTCCTTTTAATCGTGTAAAAAAGTTAGTTGTGGCAATGCCGTTTTTAATTCAGTCCTAATGCTGTCAATAGGATAAGGACTTGCCACGTCATTCACTTCACCAGCATACATGATACCAACGAATGGTTTGTCAGCAGGCTTGGAACAAACAACAACACCGACATATTCATGACTTCCCGGCAATGATTCGTAGGCTGTACCTGCTGAATTAACAGGCATTGGCTTATAAGTATCGTTTTCTGTATCGCGGATGACAATGTGCCCAGCTTTGATCACAGGCTGTTTAAATTCAGTCATATCTAGCGTCCGACCATTCATAATTCCGCCTAAATAGTTACGAATAACAATCGAATCCATTCCGGTTAAGATTGTTTCTTGTTCGTTTACTAAATCAGCTTTTGCACCCATTTTTAATTTGTTTTTGATTAAAGGCCTTTAGCTATTGCTATGACCTCTTCGTCAGTTAATACTTCATTTTTTCCTTGTTTCTTACTACCTGGACCTGGAGGATTACCTAAACTAGAAAGCCCTGCATCGGCACGTTCTTGGTTGTAAGATTTCAAATCTTCCTCAACTTCGGAATAGAATTCTTCAAATTCTTCATCATTTTCAAACTTCATTTTATTGAAGGATTTTAATGTGCGAGCTCCGAATGTACCAGCGTCTTTCAATAAGGATTCAAGTTTTTCTTTACGTGTAGTGGTAACTTTTTCACCTTTCAATGCTGCGATTTCGTCATTCAGTGTTTGCACTGTCTGAACCAAACCTTTAGCCCATTCCGGAGTATCATCATTCTTTCCTCTGTTTTTGGGATTTTTTTTGTTTAAACCCGGCTGGCGATTAGTGGGATTTGATGGGCCATCGTCATCATCGTCATCGGGTTCATCGTCGTCGTCATTCTTTTTGCGGTTTTCTTCGATTACTCGATTTGCAAAAGACTGGCTGACTTGCAGGTAGGGGAGAACCGCATCGATAGCTGCTTCAATTTCTGCGTTTACGTCCTCATCGGAGGCGTCATCTGTGGAGGTTAGGTTATCGGCAATTCTAGCAGCGATACCCATCACCTCTTTTTTATTGAACCCGAACGCCTTCACTTTCGGTTTCAATTTCAGCAAAACCTGTTGTTTTCTATCCATTGTACAATGTTTTAATTAATAAAAACGGCCTGCAAAACATTACATGCAAGCAGACCGTCAACCTTCTTAATCATACATTAAGAGCAATGAATGTATTCACGACAAGTTCGGTTGCATGTAACTTCACATGCTTTATGCAAATATACGAAAAGTGATTCTTTTTACTTCACTTTAAGTGTTAAACTATTATAATAAAACGCACGGCACGAAAGTAATCTTGTACTCCGTGCCGTGAAACTGAATGTAATTGTACATCAGCAGTTATTCTTTGAGATACTTATAGGCCTTTAGATATTTATTCAGCCTTGATAAATCGCTCTCTGTAATTTGCTCCAGTCGGGTAATGTCCATATTATCTTCCAAATCGTGTAACTTTACTTGTCTTCCAATCGGATTAAAGTGGGAACGCTTGATAAAATCTTCATAGCTTTCATCTTTGTTGCGGGTGACAGAAAGAATGGCATCAACGATATTACGAGGAAAGCCTTCCATTAGTAAATATTCAGCAGTAACTTCAGTATCTTCTATCGTATCGTGCAACAAAGCAACAATTCTTTCTTCATCAGTAGAACATCTGTTTGAAACACGGATAGGATGGGAAATATAAGGTGCTCCAGCTTTGTCAACTTGATAAAGATGCGCATCAGTTGCTATTTGAAGAGCTTTTTCTAATAGTGAATTAGTAGTTCCCATATTCCATAAGTTTATCTTCCATTGTCTGAATACTCCCATTTTTTATCCCGTTCATACACAGTGTCACATACCTGTCCTTTAATGGGTGAGTTGTGTTTCTGTGTGCCTCTAAGCAATTCGTCAGGAATACCATCAGGGTAAGCAGAGCAATAATAGTCATCTGCATGAAAATGTTTACAGTATGCGCATTGTGAAGCATACAGATTTAATATTTCATGCCTGTCATCTGTACATGAATAATTGTCACCGTTTTTATATAATCTCTTAACCATAATGCGAATATAGCTATTTAGTCTTCATTTTAGAATAATCGAATCCCAGTTTTTTTGATAACCTCTTCCATAATATATGAAAATGAGTTGCACTTGCCTGTGATATTGTAAGTGTGTCTTTATTTATCCTTCTTGTAAATTCTAACCGCAGATTTCGATTTTCATCATTATATAATTTCATTAATTCCTCTACGCTTATTCCCCAGCCTCCATCAGGCCTTTTCATTGAAAAGGTATAATTAGGGGTTACGGCCCTCATTTCTGCAAGATTATTTCCAACAGCCAATGCTATATCTTGTATGCTGAAAGAATTTCCTATACGCATAATATCGTTTTCCGAATATCCCCATGCACCCGGATGATTATGGGTAAATATTCCGTCATTCATTAAGAGACATTCATCTTTTGTGAATTGAACACTACGACTTCCTCCCCTCTTATCAATCACAATATTACCATCCTTATTGAACAATACACCTGTCTCATGGCTTTTATTTTGCCGTATATTAGATTCCACATCAGATACAGCCTTAGTAAGCTCGTAATTACTTCCGTCAAGGACTGAAAGCTGCTCCATACCCTCAATCTTATAAACTGTAAATGTCGAAGTTGGTGTATAATCAAGTATACTGTCAATTCGTTTTTGATTATCCCTAACAAAATATGGTAGCGTCCTTCTTTTCTTGGCTTCTTCTATACGGTAAGCATTTGCTCCCACCCACTGTTTGAAAGCGTCCGGTACATCCTTGACCTCATTCACGCTTTCTGTAGAAACATCGCTCCGTCCATCCCATTCCCAAAATTCTTCCTCTGTTTTGAGGATGGGGATTTTATAACAAAGGTCATTCGGGTGCCAGCCAGTCCATACGAAATCTTTAGGATATTTACCTGCTAACCTATCGCATATATCCCCATGTGGCATACGGTGATGATGTGAAGAGCTTAGCTTTATTTCGTACCCCACAACGAAATCCATTTGTTTCCAACGCTCATTTTCAGCAGTCCGGTAAGCCATGTTAATTTCAGATCGAGCCAGTCGGATAGAACGGTATTCGCAATCCAGCAAATGCATCGCACTTCCATACTTCTCTTTGTAGTCTTTTTGCAGCGATGGGAAGTCGAGCAGGTATTTGGAGATTTGCTTGCTCAACGTAATCGCACTTGTGCCTTTCTGGATGGCACAAGAAATGGCTGCTTCCAGTTCTTCTTTGTAGATGGCCGATTGGTTCCAAAGTTTATCTGATATATTGAACCCCTTATCCTTTCTGATCTGAAAAGCTTTCAGCGCATCGGAGTTTGTCTGATACAGCACCGTGTATTTTTTCTTATCCACAATGGCATCGTATGCTTGTAGCACCTTGTCAGCCATCAAATCCTGTACCTCGTTACTATTCTTCCATTCCTCGGATGTTCCTCGATAGATAACTGAATGAATATCATCAACGAACTGCATTTGAATGTCAGCTATCTGTTTTCTTGTTTGAGGGTAGTCAGACCATTTGAAAGGCTTGTCGCTTTCAGCGGAGTAATCGGTACACGACACGGCTTTGGCGACTTCCAAGTTAAGAGTGTCGTAGATTTGCTCAACAAGGGCGACATACCTGTTCAGCCGGTTGTTGAGTTCCTGATACTTCTTCTTTTGGTTGGGGATTTTAGGCTTTGCCATACACTACTTCTTCTTGAACTTGTCACATATATCTCTATTCAAAAACTTACTCCATTTAAAGAAGGGGCAACGGCACATGAAGAACTCGCCTTTTAAATTTTTCTCGTGCCAGTCGTAACTATGCGCACAATCCCGGCAATGATAATTGGATTGAGGTGTTACTTTCTTTGCCATTATTCTTCAATTCTATCGGGTGCGGGCATTTCCAATAGACGGATAGCCTTAATCGTCTCTTTGCCTTCCAAGATGGCTTTGCACAGCCTATGATAACCATCTGCTATTTGCCCTACCTCATCCAATAGGATAGGATAATCAAGGGAACAGTCACGCACACGCTTGCATTGGAATATGAAGTTGTGAAGCTGGCTGCACTCAAACGGCTCTGTCGTCAAGTCGATATTCCAAAGTGGCATATCCATAACTGGATACTATTTTGCCTTAGCAAAATCGTACAACGTTTGGGCATTCCATATTTTGTTACCTCTATGATATTCGCTTTCGGCAAACGTCATTTCATCTATTGGAACTTTCATGTGATTCTTTTTTTATATATACTTTAATTTCACCGGTAACATGAAGTGCGTCACCGACTTTTTCAACAAAATATTCTATTAACCCTCTTTGAATGATAGAGTTTATAATCGATTGGCGGACTTCATTTTTTACTTCTTTGATAAGCATTTCATCTGATTTCCGATTAGACCAACCTTCGTCAAGTTTCATCTTCTTACGATAATCCTTGATTTCTTTCTTGGTCCGTGTAAGACATATGCCTAGTTTCTTTGCTTCGTAGTTATCAACTTGTTCAATACTACTTAGTCTTTCTTGTGGGTTGATCTTCAATGCTAATCTAATAAGCCAGTTTGATATTTTTTTCTTCATGATTTTAAGTTTTAAGCCAGCAGCATAAACAGATACCTACGCTGCCTTTAACTTGTCTACAACTTGGCAGATAGGCTATAAACCTTCATATTCATAAGCCATCTTTGCACTCATGACGCCTACCCGACTTACTATTTTGACGGACAGCCCCTTTTGTACATCAAGCTCAAAAATCACATTATCATTAAATTGAGCAGAAGAGTATTGATACAACAGTGCATAATCCATACCTTCCAATTTTGCGTATATACTAAGTATGCCACTATACTCTCTGTCTATCTGTATTACACATTTCCCAACAGAAATAAATTCACAGGAGTAACCTTGTTTTTCTTTACTAAATTCTAGTACATCAGTTTTTGCCATAATATTTATATTTTAGATTATTATTCTGATTGTTCGAATATATTGCTTATCCTGCTTTTGGAAGCCTCTGCATCTTCTTTTTGAATTTGAGAGAGAGTCTTTTGCGGATCGGTAGAAATACCCAAGTTCTTGATGGCCTCTAATTGACTGACAACCGCTTTCCCCCCACTGGCTGTAACCCACTTCTCTATTTCTGACTTTTCATCATTTTGGATAAACGGAGTAATAACATGCTCAACTTCAACATTATCTACCTCACCTTTCCAAGAAACATTCATCATTTTCAAGAAAGCTTTGATTACGCTACATTCACGTTCAAATGCTTCTATCCATGCACCACTTTCATCTCCAACCTTTAAATGAGCGTCAGTAAGTAAAGTCTGCCTTGCATCAAATCCGATGTTGCCAAGAGACTTCATGTTTTCAAAAGAAATATCCGGCATTTGTGATTGTGACCAAAATAACTTAATAAGGGTATCGACATGATATTTTAACGCTTCGATAGATTGCGCCCATGAAACATAAGAAACATCTCCGCCGTTTTCGACACGATAAACTCTACGACTTTCTCCCTTGTCTTCTTTTCCTTGAGTTGCGCCTGCTACTTTGAGAATAGGAGCACTATTATATGCGATCACGTCACTATTGCGTGAAAGGGTGTATTCGATTTCTTTTCTGATATAGGAAAGACCGTGATAAATGGGAACAGGACGATAAGCGTATACTCCAGGTATCTTCAGAATAACGACCGATTCTGATTTAACTAATTCCCAGCCGTTCCCCTGTTGTTTCCATTTATAATGAATGTTTGCTGTGTATGTCTCGAAATAGGTAACTTCTTCATTTTTGGCTTTTTTTGTGTATTCAAAAGACATTGCGATCATATCACCAAGCTCATCAAGTAAAGGGTATAACCTAACACCGTCCATTGGTGAATAGGTCTTACATTTTAGCTTATACTTACTTTTAAAGCCGTATAGGGTGTTGGGGCTCTCAACTGTGTACCAAATGGTGAACATTTCGCATGAAGCAAAGTAAGCATTGCCCCGATTAGTATTCTCGCTATCAATACGGGCATACTTATATATCGCTTCAATCGCTTTCGCAATACTTTGGCGGATTTCATTGTCTTCTATATTGTGATATACACGTTTAATTGGGATAGCAAACATGAATTCAGTCATTCGTTTGGTGAGAAGTTTTTCAAGCCCAATGTAGATACGGGAAGCTTTTTCTATATCTCCATTAGATCGAATCTTGTCTTTACGAGTAACTGTGTCAGATACTATCTCATGTTCTGTTGGTTCGTAGTCTTTGATAAGTTTATCCCAGGAGGGGACATAGACTGACTTTCCTTTTAAGTCGTTGATAATATTATCAACGGGTCGGGTACTGTCTAATATAGCTGTTATTTCGTCCATAAATATAGTAAAGTGTCACTTGACACCCTTTTTTTATATTGATTATTTAGATAGGAATTTATTCACGAAATATATTTGTCCTTTGCCGGTTACTTTGGTAGTGGTTGTTACCAATACCGAACCATCCGGCTTGGTAATTGATGTTTTCTTCAACTCAAAAAGCTCCAATTTCATAGATTTCTGCGTTGGCTGATTATAATAATCACCTTTTTTTGCAAAGATAACCGTTCTCTCGCATCCAACCGAACAGACGGTTCTGACTGATATTCACTCTGTTCTGTTGGAGAATTTTTGCCAATTCAGCAATAAGGCACGAACGTTGAGAGGTACATACAGCATCGGCAAAAAGAACTTTTGGTGCATCTTGCTGAATTTTCTGCTCGGCAACTTCTGCTTTTTGTTCGGCTTCAATACGTTTTTGCTTTTCTTCTTTTAAATTGGTGGCAAGCTGAATCAAAAAATCAGGTGAGGTCAAAGCCTTTTCAAGTGTTTCGTTGGTCATGTATGCGCCATGCTTGCGAATTGAAGGCAAAACTTCACTCGTCACCCACTTGCGAAATGGCTTTGCCTTTTCGCTATCACTGCGAATTATCACATCATATAAACCGCTTTCGGTTATAAATGTAACTTGTTGATTTCTAGCTAACGAATCTATGGTGTCCATTTGGCGGACATCATCTTCTTCAAGCCTTGACCTGACATTTCTTGCGTTAGCAATGCCTATAACACCGCACACATCTGCCAAGCAAAAGAAAGGTTCGTTATTTTCACTCATCGCAATTCTTACCTTTCCGAATTGCTCATTCTCAAAAATTTTAATTGTGTTCATAATGTAGTTCCGTACTCCTTCATACGGTGATTAGTTACACATGATACTGCTCCATAAAGAAACCGGATAGCACAATACGCACTACCCGGTAACATGAAGGAGCACGTCAGCATCAAATGCTATGGTGCAAATATAATAAAAGTGGCTATAAAAATTCCACTTTTAAGCAACTTTATTTTTATCTGATGCTTAGATACCTTTTCACAAACTCACCACATGCTTTTAAGGAATCAGATAATTGCTTTAAATCACAATCATCTTGTATCTCAATAGTATACTTTGGAAATTTATTACGAATAAGCAACAATCTATCATTTTTATCATCTTGCCGGAACTCAAATACCGGTGTAGGAAAAGCTATTGAATACCAATGGGAAAACATATAATCACCCATCTCTGCCATGATGTGCGCTATCTCGTTGGCGCAATTCGAGTTGTTCGCAAACTTGCTATCATCAAGAATGGTAATCTTTTGAGTTTCGTTGAACTCATGTTCTTTAAACTTGCATACTATCAAGTTCTCTATATCAGTCAAGACCCACCAGTTTGGCAGGTCTTGACTATGTTCTAATTTAAATCTGTTCATTGTTATATTATAGTTACAAACGATTCGTCTATATAATCATATCCTCTATACTTCATTTGTGCCTTATCATTAGCTCTGCACCACTTATGAAGCAGTACATTCATATCATTGTTAATTTCCAGTTCGAATTTTGATTCCTTACTTTGTGTGAATGGATTTTCCTTATAACCAGACAATAACATGAAATCATCAAGTGTTATCTCTGTGGAAAACCATATAGTTTTACCGGACAATGAAGATGAACGAAACAAACGAAATTTCTTTCCAAATATTTCAACGTCCATGCCATCAGGGTTTTCTGCAATAACTTTTTCTGCAATTTCAGCACGTAATTTAAGATTTGTGCCAGCATAGCCAATATGTGACGTTGCTTTTGGACAGTCAGTGTACTTTGGATTAGATAAATCTCTGCGAATGTGTTTTGCCCCGTTAATTAAGGATGTGATTTGAGTTTTCATAAAATAAACAGTTTCTACGTGTGACTCACGCCCATACAATGGATATTAATTAGTTTTTTGTTTATGTAAAGATAGTGATTCTATTTTATATAGCAAAGGAATAGTGCTATTTTGACAGCCATTTATCCCGTCTTTCTCTGCACGCCTCTAAGGTAGGTGCACAACAAGAAAACAACTCACCGCTATCAGTACGGTAGTCGTACTGGTACATTCTTACTCTCTTACCTTTCAATTTGGTAGTGTAAGTGCAATAGTTCT
>OGZP01000257.1_pt1 | contig 46668 bp, 42 predicted proteins | sample 1576811 | NCBI WGS metagenome assembly OGZP01 (sample SAMEA3541553, study PRJEB24748) | human gut metagenome | biome: human gut; feature: human-associated habitat; material: faeces | place: China | collected 2012
AAGATTTAGCACCTGCAGGTTACAATGTTGCAAGTGATATTGAATTTACAATCTCCGATACAGGAGAAGTTCAAAAAGTAGTTATGAAAGATGAAGCAAAACCTGTTGTTGTAAAAACTGGAGATGATAGTAATATGAGTTTCTATATTGCAATGGGAATGTTTGCTTTAGGTTTGATCGTATGTTTATATGCAAAAAGAAAATATGGAGAAAAGAATGACAAATAATGTCTGTTCGGTTTTAGCTTCACTTCTTATTCTTTTTGGAGTTGCTGGTTTAAAAATATATATTCAAATCAGACATCTGAAACAGATTAGACAGAAAATGAAGGGGAGAAATTTCTCCCTTTTTTCATTTGATAGAAAGGAAGATAAAAAGTGAAAGAATTACAAATAAAAGAGATTTGCCAAGAAATAATCGATAAACAGACCAAATGTAATTATTCAGTTGAGTATATCCTTAAAAATAAGGATGATATCGTTCGTGCAGTTGCTGTAAATAAACATACAAAAAGCACTATCCAACTTGATATTGTCGATGGTCGAAATCATACACAGAATCTTGATTATTTTAACTTCAATCCAGATTTGTTTTTGTTTAGTGATTTAGAAAGAGAATATGAATTGCTTTATGCACCGTTGAATGTTCATTACGATATTTGGCGCTATTCTAAAGAAAATCATGAAACTCTTATTCATAAAAAAGGAATGAATCTTTATTTTGATTTTTGTAAGCGGAAAGATATTACAGAAAATACAATGTTCTTATTGAGTCTTAATAAAATAGATATTTCAAAATTCTATCATGAAAAAAATGGCTCGTATGAAATCATTCAGGAAATGCATATCAATGATGATTCGATTGTTATAGGATACAGTCCTACATCTCCAGCTAAATTTGTTACTTGGGAAACAAATGGAAATAGAAAATATGGATTTTATACAGGACATTATTTTAATGATTATGAAGAAGCATATAAGGATATGGAGAAACGTTCAAAATATTTACTTGAGCAGAATCTGTGTAGAAATAAGAACTTTTTAAGAAAAAATAAAATAAATCAAGAAAGGTAGGTGAGATGAAATGAATAAACTAGATACATTATATGAACTTCTTGAAAAATCATGTCATGATATTATTCAAAGTGAGGAATCATGGCTTTCATTTTTAAAGACATCCGGCTATCTTTATAATTTCAATTTTACCAACCAACTATTGATCTATCAGCAAAGACCTGATGCAAAAGCCTGTACGGACTTTGAAACATGGAATAATAGGATGAACAGGTGGATCAAAAAAGGTTCAAAAGGTATAGCTCTTATAGACGATGATGGTCGATATACAAAAATAAGATATGTTTTTGATATTGCTGATACAAGGAGTCCACGTAATAGAGAACTTCATTTATGGAGTGTACAAGAGTCGTTTCATAAACAATTGATTGATAAAATTGCAAAACAATTTGATATGACTTCAAATGATGAGGATTTAGGAAGTTTCATCAAAGAAATTGCAAAGGAACAGACAGGCTATTATGTGGATGATTATTTTAAAAGGTTGATGAAATTAAAAGACGGTTCTTTGCTAGAAAGCTATGGGGAAAATGAACTAAAGAATCTTTATAGAAATCTTTTAGAAAATTCAGTTGCCTACAGTTTAATGAGCAGATGTGATATTGAAACAAAATTTTATTTCGAAGCGGATGATTTTATATCAATAGAACTTTTTAATACACCTGAAATGTTGGGAGTGATAGGTAATTCCTTTCAGGAAGAAAGTAATTCACTTTTAAATGTGATTTCTCATATTACAAAAGAATTGATAATTCAAAATCGCACATTTGAAAATAACAATCGTTTAGTAGATGATAAAATTGATAAAAATGAAGGGAGTGTTATCAATGGAACAAATCACATACTCAACAGTGGGAGATTATCAAATGCCCAATTTGACAGTAGACAAGGAGATACCTTTAGGAAAATACGCAATGATGAAGAAAAAGTATCTGAAGGAACAGCAGCCAGAGATTCTCTTTTCACTTCGAGTAAGGAATCAACTGAACTCTTACTTAATGGAAACAGAGAAGAAGGCAAACGAAATGATGGAAATGTTGATGAAGGAATTGTTAACGAAAAATCCAGCACCGAACAAAGAGATACATCAGATGGAATGGGTACAGCATATGAACAACCTTCAAAAAACAGCGGAAGAAATCATTCTGAAGGAGATAATCTACAATTAGATTTAGGAATTGAAGAAGTCGATAAGGAAAAGGGTAGCGATAATGTATTGCCACCCTTTGATTTAAGTGATTTGCCTCAACTCTTAAGAGAAGATGTTTCATTGCAACATAGCAAAGAAGAAATTATTCAGTATTTTCATGAGCATACAGATGAAATTGAAAGGGCAAATTATTTAAAAGAATGTTATGATGATACGCTTGTTCAAACATTCAGGTGTCCAGAACATTATGACTATAGTTATCTTGGATATAAAAAAAGAAATGATGGATTGGATGTATGGAGTGGTAACTACTTGAATATGAAAAGCAAATCGCACTTGTCTTTTTTTCAACTTCAAAGTTATCTTGCAAAAATTATTGAAAAAGATGAATATCTTACATCGCCTTATGAAAATGAATCAGGATTAAAAAGGGCATATGAAAACAAAATCATCAATGCAAATGTTTTTTATCATGTTTTTCAGTATAACGATGAACTTTTAGAATCTGCAGGAAGAATCATTGAGTTTTTTCAAACACATGACAGTGATGAAGAACGTTGTGAATATGTTCAGCGTATATATCCTGACAGTATAAGAGAATGGAAAGTTGATGATGTCATTCTTGGATATGACAGATTAGATGATGGGTTGCATATTTATTTAGGAACTTTTGATAATCAAGTTGTTTCTTATGATTATTCATGGAATTTTGTTGCTAAAGAAATTGATGGCATGATATTATCTCGATATTTTGCACCAGATATACAGATTCCATCACTGGAGGAACAAAAAAATGTAGTATATGAGAATATTCAAAATTTTGAAAATGGAATCTATTTTTCACAACAGGAAATAGATAGAGTATTGACTCGTGGAAGTGGATTTGAAGAAGGCAAATACCGAATCAATCAAATGTTTTCAAAAAATACTACATTGAAAGAAAAGGTTCAGTTTCTAAAAAAAGAATATGGAGAGGGTGGAAGTTCTCCTGCAGTAGGTTTTATAAATGTCAATTATGATGCTAAGGGAATGAGTTTAAGTCGTTATCGTGAGATTGGAAAAGATGAAATCAAAATCACTTTAAAATGGGATAAGGTTGCTAAAAGGATAGATGAACTTATTCAGCTTGACAGATATCTTAATAAAAAAGAAAAAGAATATTATCCAACATTCTTGCAAAATCAACTTCAACATCAACTCGAATATGAAAGGAAAAGTATTAATCAAAGTCTTATCCCTGAATCTTCTGATGATTTACAGAATGAAAATATTCCAAAAGAGTATCAATGGAACTTGGGAGACAGCGTATATGTTGGAGCAACAGAATACAAAATTATTGAAAGTGGTAATGAAATAACTTTACAGGATGAAAGCTTCCCATTGTTTTTAGAATATTATTCTAAAGATGATTTTCTCAAATTGTTAAAAGAAAACCCATTAAATGACCATTTGTTAAAAACAATAACACAGGAAGTTCAAGATATAAACATTGATAGTTCAAACCGTGCAATCATTAGGAGGTACCTTCCTGACCTTGAAGATCAAATTAAGCGTTCTATGATTTATCCCGCATTACGTGATAGTGATACAACAGATGAAGAGGCAGAAGATTATATTCGAGAAGAATTGATTTCTATTATGCCTTCTTATGAAACGAAGGATCCAAATTTTTATAACAGATATCTTAATGATGATGATTTTAGAAATTCGCTTGTTGATTATTTGATTGATAGAACTTATGAAGATTATTCAATATCTAATGATATTTTCAACAAAGAAAATAAAGAAAATAGACAGTTGTTTGAAAAAATGAAAAAAATAGTACCACGTATTATGAATGAAATCTCTGGTTTTTGTAACATGATAACTGCAAGTGACAATGATCCTTTGATGATTTTATATGATCATGATGAAAAAACAATAGACATGTTCCATTATTATGAGGTAAATGGTATAGAAGTAAGTGAGCCTTATATGACCTTTAAAGTTGATTTTTCAAAAGAACTGTTAGAGCCGATTTCATATAAAAATGACTCAATTGATATTGAAATTTCTTCTGATAATAAAAATAAAGACGCTTTATCAACCAAAGATGATTTAGAAAATTATGCAAATCAATGGCTTGATAAACTTTTAGAAAAAAATTATATAGTTGAATCCGAGCAAGTATTTAAGGATAGCATTAACAAAAGAGAAATTTATCATATAGATTATGATGGCTCTTTTATTGTTTATACTGACATGCCTTATTCTTTAGTAAAGGAGTTCGCAGATAATTATAATTATATTGTCTCAGATAAGATTCAAAAAGAAGATATTTTAATTAATCCTGTTCAATCTAAAAAGATAAATTATCAAATCATGGATAAAGATTTAGGTAAAAGAACTCCAAAAGAAAGATACAACGATAACGTAGCAGCAATCAGACTGCTTTTTTCTTTAGAAAAACAAGGAAGAAATGCAACAAAAGATGAACAGGATATTTTGTCACGATATGTTGGCTGGGGAGGATTAGCAGATGTTTTTGATGAAAGTAAATCGAACTGGGCTAATGAATATCTTGAACTCAAATCACTGTTGAGTGAGGAAGAATATAAAAGTGCAAGAGAGTCAACATTGACTTCTTTTTATACTTCACCTGTTGTTATCGAAAGTATCTATAAGGCATTGAACAATTTAGGATTCAGACATGGTAATATTTTAGAACCATCATGTGGTATTGGAAATTTCTTTGGTATGCTTCCAGATGAAATGAATAATTCAAAGATGTATGGTGTGGAGTTGGATTCGATCAGTGGTCGTATTGCAAAACAGCTTTATCAAAATTCAAATATTGCAATAGAAGGTTATGAGGAAACTAAGTTACCAGATAGTTTTTTCGATGTAGCTGTTGGAAATGTGCCATTTGGAAACTTTAAGGTCGTAGATAAAAAATATGATAGGTTGAATTTCAATATTCACGATTACTTTTTTGCAAAAACAATCGACAAGATAAGACCAAATGGAATCATTGCTTTTGTAACTTCACGTTATACAATGGATAAAAGAAACAGTAATGTAAGAAGATATATCAATGAAAGATGTGAACTTTTAGGTGCCATTCGTTTACCTAATGATGCTTTTGGTGATACAAAAGCGGTCAGTGATATTCTATTTCTTCAAAAAAGAGAGCGTCCTGTTTTAAAAGATGATGATTGGGTTTCAACAGGGATAACAGAAGAAGGATATGTCATCAATCAATATTATATTGATCACCCTGAAATGATCTTAGGAACAATTGAAAAAACTCATGCAATGTATGGCAGAGAGGATATAACGGTCGTAGGATATGATGAACCTCTCAATGAATCATTGGGGAAAGCCATCTATAATATCAAAGGTCACATAGATGAAGTTGATATTGTGGAAGAAAATGAAAATGAGATTGAAAGCATACCTGCTGATCCACAAATAAGAAATTATTCTTATACTGTTATAGGTGATAAGGTCTATTACAGAGAAAATTCTTTAATGAATAAAGTTGATGTTGGTGATACAACATTTAAAAGAATAAAAGGCATGATTAGAATACGTGATACTGTCAGAGATTTGATTACCTATCAAAGTGAAGATTATCCAGAGGAAATGATTGCTAAAAAGCAAAGAGAATTGAATGATTACTATGATGTTTTTACTCAAGCATATGGTTTGCTCAACAGTCGAGGTAATACCATTGCATTTAGAGAAGACAGTTCGTTCTATCTTTTATGTTCTTTAGAAAATTTAAATGAAGATGGAACTTTAAAATCAAAAGCTGCCATGTTTACTCAAAGAACGATTCGTAAAAAGAAAGAGTTTAACAATGTTGCTACAGCTAATGAGGCATTGATGGTGTCTTTAAGTGAAAAAGCAAAAGTCGACATTAATTATATGAGTGAATTGACGGGCATAAGTAATGAAAAAATCAAAGAAGATTTAGATGGTATCATATTTAAAGTCCCTAGTGTTTTAAATGAAGAACAGGAAGAATATGTAACAGCTGATGAATACCTTAGTGGAAATATCAGAGAAAAATTAGAAGTAGCCAAAATGTCAGCAGCAATTGATCCAAAGTATCAAAAGAATGTGGAGGCTTTAGAAAAGGCAATGCCTAAAGAACTTACAGCCAGTGAAATTGAGGTCAGACTTGGGGCAACTTGGATTCCAGTAGAAATCTATCAGCAGTTTCTTTATGAATTGCTTGATACACCTAGCTGGGTAAGAAACTATACGAAGCTTTCTTATTCTTCTTATAATGCTAATTGGAATATCAGTGCAAAGAATATGGATAAAGAAAGCGTAAAAGCTGATAAGACTTATGGAACTTCAAGAGCAAACGCATATAGATTGATGGAAGATTGTCTTAATTTGAAACAGACAAAAATATTTGATTATGAATATGATGATGACGGTAATAAACAAGCAATTCTTAATAAAAAGGAAACGATGATTGCCCAACAAAAACAGGATACAATCAAAGAAAGCTTCAATAATTGGATTTGGAAAGATCCTCAAAGACGTGAAGAATTAACACAGATTTACAATCGATTATTCAACAGCATAAGACCCCGTGAATATAATGGTGATCATTTAGAGTTTCCGGGAATGAATCCTGAAATTACTTTACGAAAACATCAGAAAGACGCCATAGCACATATTCTTTATGGTCAAAATGTTCTTCTTGCTCACGTAGTGGGGGCAGGTAAGACTTTTGAAATGACGGCAGCATGTATGGAATTAAAAAGATTAGGTTTAGCACAAAAGCCAATGTTTGTTGTTCCCAACCATTTAGTTGAGCAATGGGGAGCAGAATTTTTGCAACTCTATCCAAGTGCCAACATTCTAGTTGCAACAAAAAGAGATTTTGAAAAGAAAAATAGAAAAAAGTTGTTTTCTAAAATGGCAACTGGTGAATATGATGCTATCATCATAGGACATTCACAATTTGAAAAAATACCAATGTCAATTGAAAGGCAGAAGATGAATATTGAAAATGAAATTGAAGAAATTACAAATGGAATAAGTTCTTTAAAAGCAAATAATGGAGAAAGATTTACAATCAAACAGTTAGAAAGAACCAAGAAGGGATTAAAAGCAAAACTCGAAAAATTGAATAAGAATGATAGAAAAGACGATCTAATTACTTTTGAAGAAATAGGAGTGGATCGTCTTTTTGTTGATGAAGCACATTTTTATAAAAATCTTTTTCTATTTACAAAGATGAATAATGTATCAGGACTTTCTACAACAGATGCACAAAAATCCTCAGATCTTTATTTGAAGTGTAGGTACTTGGATGAAATTACAGGAGGAAAAGGGGTTGTTTTCGCAACAGGAACACCTATTTCCAACTCGATGACGGAAATGTATACGATGCAGCGTTATTTGCAGTATTCTACTCTAGTTAAGCATAATCTTCAGCATTTTGATTGTTGGGCTTCTACTTTTGGAGAAACAAGCACGAGTATCGAACTTGCCCCTGAAGGTTCTGGATACAGGATGAAGACTCGTTTTTCTAAATTCTTCAATCTTCCTGAATTGATTAATATGTTCAAGGAAGTAGCAGATATTAAGACTGCTGATATGTTGAATCTTCCTGTTCCTAATGCTCATTACCAAAATGTGGCAGTTAAACCTTCTGATATTCAAAAAGAACTTGTTGAAAGCTTAGGTGAGCGTGCTCAAAAAATTAGAGATGGAACAGTTGATCCTCATGAGGATAATATGCTTAAAATTACGAACGATGGAAGAAAATTGGCGCTTGATCAAAGGCTTATCAATGAACTTTTACCAGAAAATAAAAATAGCAAGGTCAATGCCTGTATTAAAAACATATTGAAGATATATCATGAAACAGTGGAAGAAAAAAGTACACAGCTTGTCTTTTGTGATATGTCTACTCCTCGTAATGATGCATTCAATGTCTACGATGAAATTAGGAATAAACTATTAGAAGAAGGAATCCCTGAAAGTGAAATTGTATATATCCATAATGCAAAAACAGATGTTAAAAAGAAAGAACTCTTTTCTAAGGTTCGAAAAGGTAAAGTGAGAATTTTGATTGGTTCGACAGGTAAAATGGGAGCTGGAACAAATGTACAAGAACGCTTGATAGCAATACATGATCTGGATTGTCCTTGGCGACCTTCGGACTTGGAGCAACGTGCAGGAAGAATCGTAAGACAAGGAAATAGAAATAAGGATGTTTATATTTATCGTTATGTAACAGAAGGTACATTTGATGCTTATCTATATCAGTTGGTTGAAAATAAACAAAAATTCATAGGGCAAATTATGACAAGCAAATCTCCTGTAAGAAGTGCAGAAGATATAGATGAGGCTTCACTTTCTTATGCAGAGATCAAGGCACTAGCGAGTGGAAATCCCAAAGTGAAAGAAAAGATGGAGCTTGATACAAAAGTATCCAAATTAAAATTTGCCAAAGCAAACTATCTTTCTCAAAAATATGATTTGGAAGATAGAATTATTAAATATTATCCACAAAAGATAAAGTCTATTAGGACAAGGATTGAAGGATTAGAAAATGATATAAAAGATTTGAAACCTCAAAAAGAGTTTCAGCAAATAAAAATCAAGGATATGTTGATAGTAGATAAAAAACAGGCGGGAAATGCAATACTTCTTGCCTGTAAGGAATATGATGGTCAAGATAAAAAATATATTGGGGAGTATAGAGGATTTGATTTGTACATTCAGTTCAACAGTTTAAATCAATATTACAACATGTATTTAAAGAAAGAACTTTATTATCCTGTTGAATTAGGAAATGATGTTTATGGGAATCTTACAAGAATTGATAATGCTATTGAAAATATTCCAAAAAGTTTAAAAGTGGAAAGGGAACTTCTTCAAAATACATTGCAACAGCTGCATAATGCTGAACTTGAAGTAAAAAAGCCATTTGAAAAAGAAGATGAATTGAATGATGCTTTAAAGAAACTGTCCAAAATCAATAAAGAACTTGATTTAGATAAGAAAGAAAATATTCCAGATACTTTTGTTCAAAAAAACGATACAGATGTTGGTCGTAAGTCAAAAGAGAATAGGATACGATAAGTATGTCAAATAAGTTTTACACAGATGAAGAGGCACAAGAACTACAAAAGCTGGATGTGTTTACTTATCTGTATAATTATGAACCAAGTGAACTTGTTAAATCTGGAAAAAAAGAATACCGAACGGCAACGCATTCCTCTTTGGTTATCTCTAATGGTAAGTGGATATGGTTTTCTCAAGGAAAAGGTGGAGTAAGTGCAATCAGTTATTTAATGGATGTTAAAGGTATGAACTATTATGAGGCTGTAAAATATGTTGATAAATGTATAAGAGATAGTCCGCCTGTTTATCGTGTAAATAAATGTTCAAAAAAGAACGATGGTATTTTTAGATTGCCACCCGTTTCAAAAGATAATAAAAAAATGATGTACTATCTAAAAAATAAAAGAAAAATTGATAAAGAAGTTATTCAATTTTATTATCAAAAGGGAATGATCTATGAATGCAGTTATGATCACTCTGTTGTCTTTGTAGGATATGATGAAAAAGGAATAGAACGTTATGCTTCAAAAAGAGCAACAGATGGTGATTGGAAGGTAGACGTATTTAACAGTAATAAGGAATACAGTTTTCAATTGGTGAATAAAGAAAGTGATGTTTTAAATATCTTTGAAAGTGCAATTGACCTTATGTCTTTTCAAACTTTAGAGAAGTTGCATAAAAGGAATTGGAAGAAGAACAATTATCTTTCTTTATCAGGAGTAACAGCAATAGGTAATTCTATTGAGGAAAGTGAATTGCCTATTGCCTTAGGTAAATTTTTAGAAATAAATCCTCAAATTAAAGTTTTAAATCTATATTTGGATAATGATAAAGCAGGAAAAAACAGTATTGCAAAGATCAATTATCTTTTAGGTAAAAGTTATCAAATCTATGATAAAGGACCTAAAAAAATGAAAGATGTCAATGAAGTTCTGACAAGAAAATTTAAGCAAAAAGAAGAATACAGTAGATAGGAAGGTCATGGATCAAATTCGTGACCTTTTATTATGCAAGGAGAAAATGATGAAAGAATATGTTGTTGAAATTACAGAAGTATTACAGCATCAAGAAACAGTAAAGGCTCATTCCAAAAATGAGGCAATTAATGTTGTAAGAGAAAAGTATAAAAATGAAGATGTAATATTTAATGATGAAAATATAACGGATTTAAGATTTGATGTTCTTGAAGTCAAGAAAAAACTTTTTGACAGGGAAAGATAGTTTTCCAGCAGGATAATAAATTCATTAAATAGAAGTATTATCCTGTTGATGACTTTTGTAGCAAGCAAGGACTTTTGTACCCAAAGTCAGCTTGTTAGGGACAATCCCTAAGACCCTGCAGGAAATGGAGTAGATAAAATTGAACAAGATCAAAAGAAATAAAGAGATAAAAATAAGATTGTCTTTGATTGAATTAGAAAATTTAAATGAATGTGTTAAGAAAACAGGACTGTCAAGAGAAGAATATATTCGTACATTGATAAGTGGATATGTTCCAGCACCAAGGATCAGTGATGACGTCAAAGAAATTATCAAGCAGTTGAGAATGATAGGTAATAACTTAAATCAGATTGCAGTTATTGGTTATAAAACTGGAACAATTGATATTTTAAAATATAAGAGAAACTGTTCAGAACTTGAAAAAAATGTTCAATTAATATTAAGCAATGTTACTGAACCCACAAGGATGGAAAAGTAAAATGGCTACAACACGTATATGGGCAGTTAAGGATAATTTGGATAGAGTTTTAAATTATGCTTCCAATCCTCTTAAGACAAAAGAAACGGATAGTGATTATGAATATAAAGGACTTGAGAATGTTATTGATTATGCTGTCAATGATGATAAAACTGAAAGACAACTTTATGTCAGTGGTTTAAATTGTCATCCCTCAACTGTTCTTCAACAAATGGAACAGACAAAAAGAAATGCACACAAAGAGGATGGTGTTCTTGCATTTCATGCGTATCAGTCTTTTTTACCAGGGGAGGTTACAGCTGAAACAGCACATCAAATTGGATTAGAACTTGCCCATCAGATGTGGGGAGATGATTTTGAGGTATTGGTCTGCACACATACAGATAAGAAACATTTTCATAATCACTTTGTTATAAATTCTGTTTCATGGACAACGTACAAAAGATTTTTAAACAAACACGCTGACTATGACAGAATGAGAAGATTGTCGGATGCACTTTGTGAAAAGTATAGACTTAATGTAATCACAGATCCTAAAAAGGGAGTGCACTATTCTGAATGGCAAGCTAAAAAACAGAAAAAGCCTACACGAAGAACGCTTATAGAAGATGATCTTGAACGTGCTATTGCATCATCAAGAACATTCACACAGTTTTTACAATATCTCAAGTCTATTGGATATGATGTGAAAACAAATGTAAAACATATTGCAGTCAAACCACCCGGAGCACCTCGTTTTTTTAGACTTTATAAAGTAAGAGATGATGGAACATATAGTGAAGAAAATATCAAGAAAAGAATCATTGAACAGGATCTGTATTTTGAAAAAAGAACACGAATCAAAAGTAAATATCAATATCATGGAAATATCAAAAAGGCAAAAAAGATAAAAGGAATAAAGGCATTGTATTTCCATTATATGTATCGAATGGGAATTATCCCTAAAAATGTACCTTCTAGAAGAAAGGTACATTTTATTTTTAAGGAGGATCTTAGATATATGGACAGGATTACTGAAGAAACAACTTTTCTATGCAAAAAGAAAATCAATACGATCGAGGATTTGGAAAATTATGAAAGTGAAATAAGCAACAAAATTGAAAAGTTAGTTAAGGAAAGAAGATGCCTTTATAACAAGGTCAAAAGATGCCGAAATCTTGAAAGAAAAGAAATGATTCAAAAAGATATCGAAACAATTTCAAAAGAAATAAAGGATTATCGAAAGGAGGTGAAATTATGTGAAGGTATCAAACAACGTTCCTTAAAGATTAAAGATAAATTGCAAACAGTTAAGGAACAAGAAAATAAAGTACAAGAAAGAAGTTCAAAAGAACGAAAAAGAAATTATTAAGGAAGGAGGAACTTTATGAATGCTGGCGGAGAAACAGCCGATCAAGCAGTGAGGATGACACTGCAGGGAATAGAAATGGCAGCTAATGTAGCTTTAAAGGCAGGTGGAATGGCTTCTAAATCTTTAGCAGTAACACTTTATGCAATTTTAACAGATAAGAAAAAGGTTAAAGGAAAAACAAGACTAGCTAATATGTTGAAATCTGGAAAGGAACTTAAAGTGTTTGCTGTACATCATTCAGATTTGAAAAAGTTTTGTGAAGAAGCAAAACGTTACGGTGTTCTTTATTCTGTATTAAAAGAAAGAAATAATACGGATGGAATATGCGATATTATGGTACGAGCTGAAGATGCAGCAAAAATTAGCAGGATCGTAGATAAATATGAACTTGCAACTATTGATACTGAAGCAATGAGAAAAGCAGCGCTTGCAAAACAGCCTGATGAATTCAAAGATGTCAAACCATTAACTGAAAAAGAACATGATGAGTTGGTATCTTCTTTATTGGATTCAATGAAAGAAGAACAAAACCCGTCTATGGCTCGAACGAAAACGAGAGGCGAAAATCAGTTCGAGCATATCTCAATGGAGGAAGGTATCAATAAAAGACCATCAGTAAAAAAAGAACTAGATGAGATAAAAAATAGAAATAAAAAGGCTAAACCTAAACAAACAGTTAGACAAAGAAATAGGGTACGTCATAAACAGCCTCAACGTAAGAAAAAGATAAAAAGAAAGGTAAGATAAAATATGAGTGATATATATAATTTATTAAACAATGCAGCTAATGAGAAAGTTGAAGAAAAACCTAGAATTCCTCCAGAGGAATATGCCAAACAAAAACAACAAAAAAGACAGAATCTTTATGATATGGCTGAGAAGCAAACACATGAAGTTGTTTCCTCTCCACAAAATTATCTAAACTATTTAGAAATGCAATCAAAATTTGGTTATACTGTTACCAATACACTCTTAGTCATGGCACAATGTCCACAAGCAACACTGTTAAAAGATAATAATCGTTGGGTAGAAGAAAAAAAGTATGTAAAAAAAGGAGTAAAAGGAATTGGAATATTAGAGCCTAAAGGTGAGTATCAAGGAAATGATGGCGTGATAAGAACCAACTATGATGTTAAATATGTTTTTGATATTTCTCAATTAAACAGACCATACAGAATAAAAAAACAAAATTTGTCTGTTAGAGAAATCATCAGCGGTCTAGTTTATCAATCACCTGTTAAAATGCAAATGGTTGACAATACTGAAAATGGTTCGCTAGTACAATACTCTCCAGATAATCAAATGATCTACTATGCAGATGGGATGAGTCCGACAGATTTAATGGAAGGTTTAGCAAGGGAATATTGCTATGTAGAATTTGAAAGCCAATATGGAAATGTTGACAGAACAGAGGATGCCTTTATGGTAAAAAGTGCTGCCTATATTCTTTGTAAAAAATTGAACATTCCAGTTTCAAACGTTGATTTCGCAAATGAAGTAAAAAATTATTTTGAAGGAATGGATTCTCGAGATACTAAAGAAGAATTAAGCAATATTAAAAGTATTGCAGATGAAGTGAGCAATCGAGCTGAAAGAGGAATCTATAGATTGCAACAGGAAAGAGATAATGCAAACAGAGGAGAAGAACGTTAATGGGGTTATTTAAGAATAAAGAGCCAACGGTTTTGATTAGAGTAACGGACTTTGAAAGAAGAATAATTATTACTGCTTTGAGAAATTTAAGAGACAAGCAAATAAAAGAAAATAAGGATTATGATTATATTGAATCGATTATGGACAAGGCAGCAATAGCTGATATATCCAAATCAAAAAAATCATATGAGGAAAGATAAACAGGTTGAACTTGTTTTTTATTTTGTAGGAGCAGTATTTATAGCGTGGCTTTCAGTTCTTGTTGCTCCTTGCATCCATGAGGGACTATTTGATGCAATCATTTACTTAAATGAAGCAATGAATAGCCCTTTTTCTTTTGAATTATGTCAGGATACTCTTAAATGTATCTTGATATCTGAGTCAATCTATTCTTTTTCATACTTGGCTTATTACTATAACAGGAAGAATTACAGAAGAAATGAGGAGTATGGTTCGGCAAAATGGGCGAATAATAAAGCTGTCAATAAAAAATATACTGAAAAGGATTACTCTTCCAATAAGATACTTTCGCAGAATGTTCGTATTGGTTTAGATGGCAGACGACATAGAAGAAACCTAAATACTTTAGTTATTGGTGGAAGTGGAGCAGGGAAAACTCGCTTTTTTGGTAAGCCTAATTTGATGCAATGCAATACATCTTTTGTGGTTCTTGATCCAAAAGGTGAACAACTCAGAGATGTAGGAAATCTTTTAGAAAAAGAAGGATATGTTATCAAAGTTGTTGATCTTATCAATATGAACAGATCACATTGTTATAATCCATTTCGCTATATCAAGGATGATAAGGATGTTTTAAAGCTTATAACCAATCTTATAAGAAATACTACACCTAAAGGTAGTCAGACAAATGATCCCTTTTGGGAAAAATCGGAAACGGCTTTATTAGAAGCTCTTTGTCTTTACCTTTTACATGAAGCACCAGAAGAAGAACAAAATTTCACGATGGTGATGGAAATGATTGCAGCTGCTGAAGTAAAAGAAGATGATGAAGAATATCAAAGTCCGCTAGATGAATTGTTTGAAAGATTGGAAATAAGAAATCCAAATTCATTAGCTCTCAAGCAATATAAGATTTATAAACAGGCGGCAGGGAAAACTGCTAAATCGATTCTTATTTCTGTAGGTGTGCGTTTATCAGCTTTTAACTTGGAAAGTATTGCTAGTTTAACTGCAACAGATGAGTTGGAACTTGATTTGGTGGGAGAAAGAAAAACAGCAATCTTTGCGGTTATTCCAGATAATGATTCAACATTCAACTTTCTTATCGGTATGCTTTATACGCAGCTTTTTCAAATGTTGTATTATCAAGCGGATATTGTTCACGGTGGTGCTTTACCAGTACCCGTACATTTTCTTATGGACGAATTTGCGAATGTTGCTTTACCAGATGAATTTGATAAATTACTTTCCACAATGAGATCACGACTTATTTTTGTTTCAATCATTATACAGAATCTTGCTCAAATCAAAGGACTTTATAAAGACAGTTGGGAAAGTATCGTAGGAAATTGTGATACATTATACTATTTGGGTGGAAATGAACAGAGTACACACAAATTCATGTCAGAATATTTGGGAAAAGAGACACTTGATACAAATACTTACGGTAAATCAAGTGGGAGGTCAGGGAATTATTCAACAAACTATCAACAGGCTGGAAGAGAATTACTTACACCAGATGAGGTTAGATTATTAGATAATGATTATGGATTGCTTTTTATTAGAGGAGAACGACCTGTATTTGATAAGAAGTATGATATTTTGAAACATCCAAGAATAAATGAAACTACGGATGGAAATGCAAAACCATATCTGCATGGTAAAATCAAATATTCAATTGATGACTGGCAAAATATTTTATTGAGCGATAGAGAATATGAATTATTAAGTGATGAAGATATGGACAACTATTTTAAACAATTAAATAGTAAATAGGAAAGCAGCTTTAGAAATAGAGCTGTTTTCATTTTGAAGGGAGAAAAACAAATGAGAAAATATTTAAAAAAATACAAAAAAACAATGAAGATATTTTTTGTTTATGCACTCAATATCTTTTTAATGAATTTCAAGGTAATTCAAGTTTATGCAGATGGAGATCCATTAACAGTTGTTAATAATCTTTCAACTTTTGTTTTTAGTTTAATTAGAGCAATTGGAATGATCATTTTAGGATTTGGAATTGTACAGTTAGGATTAAGTTTAAAAAGTCATGATCCATCTCAAAGAGCAAATGGATTTTTAACTGTAGCAGGTGGTATCGTCATTACCTTTGCAAAAGAAATTTTAAATACAATTACAGGATAGTGATTTTAAATGGGTAAGGCAGGTGATAGATATTGGGTAGTATTATTGATAACTTAACAAACGCAATCAATACATGGAATGAGAAACTCGCAGAAATATGGTTGTTACTAACACAGACACCTCAAAACTTTAAAGGCGGAAATATTTGGAATGTGATTGTGAAGATACATGGAGGTTTGCAAGCCATTGGACTTGCCCTTCTCGTTCTTTTCTTTGCGATAGGAATGGTAAAGACATGCAGTAATCTAAACGAGATAAAGCGACCTGAGCAGGCAATTCGTTTGTTTTTAAGGTTTGCAATTGCAAGAGGTCTGGTTGTTTATGGAATGGAATTAATGACAAAATTATTTGAAATAGTGCAAGGCGTAACCTCTCAAATTATGACAACAGTAGGTGTTGGAACAGCAACATCTACTACTATTCCTCAAGAAATCATAGATGCAGTAGAGGATTGTGGTTTTTTGGAAAGTATACCTGTTTGGGCGGTAACACTTTTAGGTGGCATTTTCATTACGATTTTGTCCTTTGTCCTCATACTTACTGTTTATGGTCGTTTCTTTAAATTGTATATGTATACGGCCATTTCTCCTGTGCCACTTTCTACTGCTGCAGGAGAAAGTACACAGTCAGTAGCGATAACATTTATTAAGTCTTATGTGGGTGTATGTCTAGAAGGAGCAATTATAGTTTTAGCCTGTATTATTTTTTCACAATTTGCGGGGTCACCACCAGTTGTAGACAGTGAAGTGAGTGCGATTTCCATGTTGTGGAGCTACATTGGAGAGCTTATTTTCAATATGTTGATTTTAGTTGGTACGGTAAAAATGTCAGATCGAATAGTTAAAGAAATGATGGGATTGTAATACTTTAATCTAAAATGTTGAATATATAGTATTATAAGGGTATAATATTACTAGAATATTACTATATTGGAGGTGCTTATTATGAATATTCGTCCATCTGCAGCAATTAGACAAAATTATAATGAAATTGCAGACCTTTGTAGGACAAGTCAAGAACCTGTATATCTCACAAGAAACGGTGAAGGTGATTTAGTTGTTATGGATATGGAGACATTTAGTCGTAGGGAAAAAATGTTAGATTTACGTGAACAACTTCTTTCTGTAGAAGAAGATAGAATGGCAGGAAATAAAGGGTATACAATTGATGAATTAGATAAATACCTTGATGATATTATTTCAGGAGTATAGAAAATGGAATATGAGAAATATAAAGTAATTATTTCAGAAAAGGCAAAAAATATGCTTGCATCAAATATTGCTTTTATTGCTAAGGTAAGTGCTGATGCAGCAACAAAACAAAAAAAAGCGGTTATTGATGGTATACGATCATTAGAGCAAATGCCCAAACGCTATCCTTTTTTTAACGAAGAATATATACCACCAAACAAATATAGAAAAATGTTTATAAAAAAATGGTATTTGATTTTATATCAAATTCAAGAAGATGTTGTATACGTTGATTATATACTTGATTATAGAAAAGATTATCAATGGTTAGATAAGTAAAGAGTTAATGGCAAGAGAAATTTCCTCTTGCTTTTTATTTGTGAAAAAAGAGGAAGGAGTAATATGGAAGTAAAAATTAATAAAGAGATAAGAGAATATACGGAAGGCATTTTCTTGGGGTTATCCCTAAGACAATGCCTTTTTTCTTTTTTAGCGTGTGTAATGGCAGTTATATTTTATTTTTTATTTATTGATCGTTTAGGAATGGAGATAACAAGTTGGTTGTGTATGATTTCAGCTGCACCATTTGCAGCACTTGGATTCGTTAGATTTCAAGGAATGAATGCTGAACAGATTGTTATATGTGCGATCCGCTCACTATTGATTAAACAGCATAATTTGATATTTAAACCACAAAATTTATATTACGAATATTTAAAAGAATTTTTAGAAATTAAAAGAAAGGAGTCTATTGATCCAAATGATAAAAAGCTACGAAAGATTAAAAAAACAAAACAAAGAAAAAATAAGCGTTCCCAAAAGCGCACAGGATCTAATTGATATTGATACCATCTATAAAGATGGTATTTTTTGTTCTAAGAACAAATATTCTAAAACATATAGGTTTAAGGATATTAATTATTCAATTGCTTCAAAGGATGAAAAGGTTGGATTATTTTTGAATTATAGTGAATTGCTTAATTCATTAGACAGTTCAACAATGACAAAGATTACAATCAATAATAGAAAAATTAATATAAAAGAATTTAAAGAAAAGATTTTAATTCCATTAAGAAATGATCATCTTGATAAATATCGAAAAGAATACAATGATATGTTATTAGAGAAAGTATCTGGAGCAGATGGAATTATTCAAGAAAAGTATATAACAATAACTGCCTTTAAAAAGAATGTAGAAGAAGCAAGAAATTTCTTTTCAAGGGTAACTGTGGAATTATCATCTCATTTTTCTAAATTGGGTTCTCAATTAGAAGAACTTGATGCTATTGAAAGATTAAAAATTCTTCATGATTTTTATAGAAATGGACATGAAGAACAGTTTTCATTTGATATGGATGTTTCAATGAGAAAGGGACATCATTTTAAAGATGCTATCTGTCCACAAATGCCAAAGTTTCATGATAAATATTTTCAATTAGGAGATAAGTATGGAAGAGTTATGTATTTAAGTGAGTATGCAAGATATGTAAAAGACAGTTTTATTTCAGAACTTTGTTCATTAAATAAAAATCTTATGTATTCAATGGATATTATTACAGTTCCAACAGACGAGGCAGTAAAAGAAGTTGAAAGAAAATGGCTCGGTGTTGAAACTAATATCACAAATTGGCAAAGAAGACAGAATGCTAATAACAATTTCAGTGCTGTAATTCCTTATGATATGGAACTTCAAAGAAAAGAGAGCAAAGAATTTTTAGATGATTTAACAGTAAGGGATCAACGTATGATGTTGGGCTGTATGACAATCGTTCATTTAGCTGATAGTCTAGAAGAGCTTGATAATGATACAGAAGCACTTATGGCGATTGCAAGAAAGTATATGTGTGAATTGGATATATTGTTTTTTGCAAGCAGACAGCTAGATGGTCTATCAAGTGTTTTACCAATTGGAACAAATAAGCTAAATATTGTAAGAACATTACTTACAGAAAGCATGGCTGTTTTTATACCGTTTAGAGCACAGGAAGTTGTTGATGATGGAGGCATTTGGTTTGGACAAAATGCTATTACAAATAATTTAATTATGTGCAATAAAGAAAAATTGATGAATCCTAATGCCTTTCAGTTAGGAGTACCTGGTTCTGGAAAATCCTTTTTAACAAAGGAACAAATCGTATTTTTAGCTCTTGCAACTCAAGATGATATTATTATCTGTGATCCAGAAGCAGAGTATTCACTTTTAGTTAAAGAGTTGGGAGGAGAAGTTATAACGATTGCAGCAGGAAGTGAAAATCATATTAATGCAATGGATATGCTGGAAGGTTATGGTGATAGTGGTAATCCAGTTGGAGATAAGTCACAATTTATCATGTCTTTATTTGAACAGTTGGATAGAGATGGAATTAAACCAGTAGACAGGTCAATTATTGATAGATGTGTAACTTTGGTATTTCAGGATTATTATCGAACAAGAAAAATGCCTACACTTGTTACGTTGAGAGAGAAACTGTTAGAACAACCTGAAATAGAAGCAAGAAGTTTGGCTTTGAAACTTGAACTGTTTACAGATGGATCATTGGATGCATTTGCACACCAAACAAATGTAAATACTTCAAGCAGAATTGTATCGTATGATATTTTTAAGCTTGGAAAACAATTAAAGACAATGGGGCTATTAGTAATCACAGACGCAATGATTAACCGTGTTAATGAAAATTGGCGAAAAGGAAAAAGAACCCATATCATTCTTGATGAATTTCATGTGGTTTTTGAAAATGAAGAGAGTGCTTCTTTCTTTAATTCGGCATGGAGACAATTTAGAAAAAGAGATGGCTATCCTATTGGAATTACACAGAATGTTGAATATCTGTTAGATAGTGTTCAGGCAAGTACGATGCTTTCTAACAGTGAATTTGTTGTTATGCTAAATCAGTCATATCAAGATAGAGAAAAGCTTGCGAAGTTACTGAATATTTCTGATGAACAGTTAAGTTATATAACTAATGCACAATCAGGGTGTGGACTTATTAAGTATGGTGGAAACATCGTACCTTTTATAAATAGATTTCCAAAAAATACATTGTTATATAAATTGATGTCAACAAAACCATCAGAAAAAAATAAATAATATTAAATATAAGCGAAATGATATAAATACATATCTTTTCGCTTTTCATGAAAGGAGAAACCATTATGGATAAACAATTACCAGCAATATACAATGATCCTTATATTAGTGAATATTTTAAAATACTTTATAAGGAACATAAAGAGGATAAAATAAATGAAACTAAAGAATTACTGGATTATATTTCAAATATGGAAAAGAAAATAGATTATATGACAAGTGAAGTCTTAGAATTAAAGAATACAATAGAACAATTACAAAATCCAACTATTCGAGAAACTATGAAAAGTATAACTGAAGATATAAAAAAGACAGTAGATAATGGAAAGAAACAATTAAGTGAAATAAAATTAAATGTTCTATCTTCAGTAAAAGAATGTGTGAATCAATTTAAACAACATGGTAAACAGGCAGTTATCAAAACGATTGAAATTTCACATTTTAAAGTGGCTCTTGGAAAATTCCATAGGTCACTTTTTAAATGTGTTAATAAAACACATCTACTTATAAATAAATGTGATGCTGTTACTAACGAATTAAGAAATACAAAGATGAATTTTAAAAATATCGGAGCAATTATTATGGGGAAGCCACCAGTTAATAAAAGACCAGAAGTGAATAAAATGAATTTTATTCAAAAAACATCACGTTCAATGCTGTCTAATTTAGAAAAAATGATTGCAAAAACTTCAAAGATGATTCATCAAGTGGATAATATAGATAAAAAGTCTGTAAAAAGTGAAATAAAATATTTAGAAAGCAAGACGGCAGAAAAATCAATAAAAAATAAAATGAAAGAAAAAATAAGATAGTGAGGGGAATATAATGAAGTATTTTAACAATGAACATAAAAAAGCATATCATTTAGCTATAGAAAAAAGTGGAATTAATGATGTTTATCATCAATCGCTATTTTATACATTAACCATTGATAAAGATTGCAGAGAGCATATTAATGATCTTTATGATTTTAATAGAAATAGTATTAAACTGTCAGGACTAGACAAATCATGGCATACTTCAGGATCAATTAATACAACGCTGATGGGTTTCAATTTGTTCAATGGTTATGTAGATGAAAAAAATGCAAAAGCTTCAACACCTTATGAACTGTTTTCATGTGAATACAGTTCTTTTTTTATGGAGTCAATAAAATTAAGATATCCTGAATATTATAAATCTAGAAAAGATAAGAGTTTTGATAACTGTTTATGATAAAGAATATTAAGACAAAAGAAACAATTAAGGATATTAAGACTCTTGATAAGAAAAAGACGCTAGATTCTTTTAATAAAAAGCAAAGTATCAATACAAAAAATAATGTACAGGATGAAAAGGAAAATAAGGAGTCAAATTATGCAATAAATAAAATCGAAGGTGCAAGTGAAAAAACACTTGTTAGTGCTAGAATAAAAATAAAGAAATATCGAAACCAAAAAAGAAAAAATGAAAAGCTTATAAAGGGAAACAGTCCAAAAAAGAGTAATATTAAATTAAAAAACATAAAAATATCAACAGCTAAAAATAAAATTAATCCCAGAACAAGTGGTAATTTATCGAACACAATTAATCAAACTTTGTCGAATCAGACAATAAGTCAATCAAGAATGTTGAACAAATATAGAAAATCATTAAATAAGTTCAATGGAACAACCACGATGAAATATTCAGGTAATAAAATTATAGATTTTATAAAAAAGCTGATAAGTTTTGTAAAAGAGCCAATAGCAATCATGAATCATTTGATTTCTTATGGAACAGGAATGATTATTCTAATAGTGATTGTTTTATTTATTGGGGTATTTTCTGCTTTGTCAGATGATTCCAGTGTAAATACGTCTGTAGAAGGACTTAGTTCAGAAGTAATAGCTTATACACCAGTAATTGAAAAATATGCGTTGGAAAGTGGGATTGGTGATTATGTTTCTTTGATACAGGCAGTAATGATGCAAGAAAGCGGAGGAAAGGGAAATGACCCTATGCAATCATCAGAATGTGGATTTAATGAAAAATATCCAAGAGTGCATAATGGAATAACAGATGCTGATTATTCCATTAAGGTAGGAATACAACATTTAGCTAGTTGCTTAAATGATGCGAAAGTAGCTTCAAGTGGAGATACCGAGCATATATCATTAGCCCTTCAAGGGTATAATTATGGAAACGGATATATAAGTTGGGCAAATGAACATTTTGGAGGATATACTAGAGCAAATGCAAAGGTGTTTTCTGATGAAATGAAGGCAAAATTAAAAACAAATGTTTATGGTGATCCTGATTACGTTGCACATGTTTTAAGGTATTATCATATTGGAAATAACAATATAGTAGAAGTTGCAAAGTCACAAGTTGGAACAACAAGTGGAAGTAAATATTGGACATGGTATGGATTCAATAAAAAAGTAAATTGGTGTGCCATTTTTGTATCATGGTGTGCAAATGAAAGTGGAATGTTAGATGATAGTTCAGTACCAAAGTTTTCTCTATGTACAGATGGAGAAAATTGGTATAAGAAAAATAACAGATGGAAAGATAAAACTTATGTGCCAATGACAGGAAATATTATATTTTTTGATTGGCAACAGGATGGTCATACAGATCATGTAGGCATTGTTGAAAAAGTTGAAAATGGAAAAGTATTCACTATAGAAGGTAATAGCAAAAATGAGGTTAGAGAAAAAAGTTATAATTTAAATAGTAAATCTATTTATGGATATGGAATTTAGAAAGAAAATAATGGATATGGCTAAATCGATGATGTTATTTATGATTGTATAATGAATAAAGTTTAATGTTTATTTTGAAAAATGTATTTTTTAAGACTCGTATTAATATTGAATACGGGTCTATCTAACATGATATTACTGTATTAGATTTATACATATTTATATATAGACTTGATATAATGACAATCATGTTATTATACGAGGAGGAATAGAAATGAAAGAAGAAAATGCATATAAATACATGGAGGATTATTTAAAAGATTGTTCATTGCGTAAGAGATTAAGTCAAAAAACAATAAGGGCTTATAAAATAGATTTACGACAATATTTTGAATTTGTTGGAGAAAAGAAAGATGACTTAAAAATAATTAACGACTATATTCATTTTTTGAATAAAAAATATTCAAAATACAAGACGGTTAAAAGAAAAATAGCAAGTATTAAAGCTTTTTACTCGTATTTAGAATATGAAGAAATAATTACTTTTTCACCATTTAATAAAATAAGAACAAAAATAAAAGAACCTAAAATGTTACCTAAAATTATTCAAAAAGAAGATTTAAATCGTATATTTACTTTATTGTTTAATAATTTAAGTAATGCAAATACAGAATACAAAAAGAAATTAGCACTAAGAAATATTACTATTATTGAATTGCTTTTTTCAACAGGTATACGTATATCAGAATTATGCAATATTCATACTAATGATATAAGTTTTAAAGATAGATCATTAAAAATATTTGGTAAAGGCTCAAAAGAAAGAATATTATATTTAGGAAGTGATCAAGTTATTGATTTTTTAAAAAAATATATCGATTCAAACGCAGTAACTGCTCCTGAAAATAATTATATATTTTTAAATAAGTTCAATACGCAATTATCTGAACAAACAGTAAGAATTCTTTTAAAAAACATTGAGAATGAATTAAAGTTATCCGTTCACATTACACCGCATATGTTTCGACATACATTTGCAACAACTTTACTTGAAAAAGAAGTTGATATTAGATACATACAGAATATACTTGGGCATAGTTCCATATCTACAACACAGATTTATACACATGTTACATATTTAAAACAAAAGCAAATTATGATAGAAAAAAATCCAATGAATGATTATAAAAGTATATAAAATAAAAATTAATAGCGTATACAATATTATTTTCTTAATGGGAAATGGATAATTAAATTAAGAATTTTTTTATTTATTACGTAAAGAAAAGAAAAAATATGTTATACGCTTTTTTTGTTGCAAGAAAGTAAAAGTAAAAATTATAATAAATATTTTATTTTTTTTAAGATAATGGTAGAATGTTATGTAATGATAATTAGAAGTTATTGATAGATACATTATTTAAAATATTACTTATTATATATAAATATGGGGGAGTTTTATGAGTGAAGATAACAAATTATACAGTGAAAATATGATATATATAGAAGATATTGTTGATTCTATGAGGAAAAATAGTTTTACTTTTTTTTGTGGATCAGGTGCAACTGCTGACGCAACTGGTGCTACATGGACAGATTTATTTAAAAAAGAATTGGAAGTAATAGATAAAGAAGAAAGTGATTGCTATAGATTAGCACAATATTATGAACAACATTTTGGTAGAGAAAAGCTAATTAATCATATAACAAATATTTTTTCAAGGAAAAATGAATCAAAACATATTAATGCGTTATTACAATTGCCAGTATACGAATTTTGGACAACAAATTATGATAAAATAATCGAAAATACAATTGAAAATAAAACAAATTTATTGCCCTCTATTATCTACAATAGCCAAAATCTTGTTAAAATCAATGAAAATAAAAAATATAAGGTTTTTAAAATGAATGGAAGTATTTCGGACAGTAGATCTATGGTTGTTACTAGCAATGATTATAGCAATTATAAAAAATCACAATGTGTATTAATAGAATTTTTTAAAAGAGAATTGATTTTAAAATCATTTTTATTCATCGGCTATAGTTTTAAAGATAATTTAGTTCTAAGTTGTTTAGATGAAATAAAGGATTGTTTTCCAAATTTAGATCATTTTCATTATAGAATAGATGTAACTAATGAAAAACATAAAACATATCAAAAAATAGAAAAAGAATATTTTGAAAAAAATTATAATATTAGAACAATTTATGTTGATAGTTTTGAGCAAATTGATACACTAATTAATATGATATATAAAAAATTTAAATCCAAAAATATTTTTATTTCTGGTTCTTTTCGTGATATTGGCAAAAAAGAAGATCTTGCAAATGAGATATGTAAATCAATTGTAGAAAATCTTTTAGATAATGATTTTAATATTTATTCTGGAGATGGAAAAAGACTTGGATCATATGTTATATCTAATGCAACAAAAAAATTAATGGATTTAACAAGTACTTATCAACATAATAGGCTTACTATTATGCCGTACATAGACCATACATTTAAACATAAAGATGCATTTGATGGTAAAAGAACAAGTTTAGTAGATAAGATGATAAAAGATTGTTCTATAGCTATTTTTTTGTATGGTCAAAATGAAGAAGGTAAAGCAAGTAAAGGAGTAGAATTGGAATATAAAAGAGCTAAAGAGAATTCTCTTTATACTATTCCTATTCCTACAACTGGATTTGCAGCTGAAAAAATCTATAATGATTTAATCACAAATGATAAACCATGGTATTTAGATAAATATTATAAGAAATTAGAAACTGCCAATAATCCAGATGATATTTCAAAAATAATTTTAGAAATAATTAATCTAATCAATAGTATTTAGATAAAAGTAAAAGAAGTACATTTTCCAATATTTGAATTTCTCTTCTATCTGTATCAATATTGAGCTTAGTAAATGAAAATAATTTTTCAAATGGCTTATAGTAGTAAGCACATAATTGATGTATGTTATTATGTTCTTTAATATATAAATATATGTAATATAGGGCAGACATTCTGGCATTATAATTATACATATCTATGCTTTCATAACACAAAATCATATCTTTTAGAAATGAATTTTTTGATTGTCTTATAAATTGACTAATTTTAGTGTATTTTTCTTTTAATAACAAATCATTTGTTATTTTAGCAACAATGTGATATGCAGCAAAAATTGATTCATCCTTAGATTTAACAAATTTACAAACTAATTCCAATAACCATTGGTAATCACTATCAATGTTATCTATATTCATATCATAAAAAATTGGAAAAATTTTTATATCATTGTTTTTAAATCTTTTTCTTAATAAATTTAGTTCTTCTATACAAAAATGTCCTGATGAAAAATTATTCGATAATATGACGACAGCATATTCTATTTTTGCGTTTCCAGCACCATTAACTATATTTGTTTCATATCGATTATCCCCAATAAATATATCTTTCCTATCATACCATACGCTGAATCCAAAACTTCTTAAATGTTGTAATATGGGTTCAGCAATTTTTTCTCTATCTTTTATATTGAAACAAAGAAAAATCATTTCATAATCCTCCTTTATCTATCGATAACTTCTAATTATCATTAGAAAATTTGAATGCTTCTTTAGCTATATATGCGTAAGCGTCAATTTATGAGCATAAAATAAAAATAGATAGGATGCTTGTAAATTGACGCTTACCTTTATATGGAAAATCATTACGTGAAGAATAATCTAAATTAAAACAATAAAAATAAAAAAGACATAGCAATGATAAAAAATTGTTATGTCTTTTTCAAAATTATTGTGGACTTCTAAGCGTATTTAAATTTTTGACAATGTGGACTTGACCAGCGTATTGGGTGGACTTCTTTACCGTATCGAGGGGTTTTCACTTAGTGGAATATTCAGTTTATTTTGATTTAAATAATGTCTTTGTTTAAATAGATTTTATGAAGAGTTAAAATAGAGTTTAAAATATAAGCTATACTCATAATAAATTTACAATTAAAAGATGGAATAGCTAATAAAATAAAATAAATCATAAAGAAAATAATGAAACTCTTTTTATTTTCTATTTTATTAGAACAAATGATCAATAGTAAGAGAAAAGACGCAATTATTTCAGAAACGAGAATATTCATTACTCTTGATAGCAAAATTGAAATAAGAAAATATAAATCGAAAAATAGCCAACATCGTAAAGGAGTGCTACAATGAGAACCTCCTACAAAAATACGATAAGGGGTCCAAAATAATAGAAATAATAGCGAAAATACGAATTTATTAAAAATCAAACCAATAATTATAATATTAACTAATAGAAATGCATTATATAATATTACAAATAATCCGTAGATATATATCTCTCTATCATTGATGGAGATAATATTTTTATTTATTAAAAAATTTGTTATTTTATTACATATAATCATTTAAATTCACCTCAACTGTTATAAGTATTAAACATTCATTAATATTTATATTTATAAATAAACCTGTTTTTTTAGGAAAATTATTATTTAATTCTTCTATGCTATAATTTTTATCATTTTGGATTATGTATTTTATTTTTAGAATATGATTTTCATTTTCTGTTAAAAATAATTCTAGCTTATCTGATATGTTATAAATGATTTTTAGTGAGTCAATAATATAATTTATAATTTCATAATTATCATAAGCATGATTTTCGGAAATAAATGCACATATTTTGATTTTCTTTTTATTTTGAATATAATATTTTAATTCCATATTAATTAAAAAATCAAATAATTCATTATTTGTACATAATGCAGGCGCTATATTATGAACTAATTCCTTGCTGTAATTAATTTTTTTTATTGCAGCATTATAATTTTTGTTTTTTAAGTCATATTCGATAGATTGAAGAATATAATTTATTCTGTGTTCAATATTTTCAGTGTGATTTTTAATTGTATTTAAGTTTTTCAAATTTTCCAATTTGTAATAATTTTGTTTATTTTTTAATTTTGTTTCATACAATTCTTGGTTAAAGATAATAATTCTATTGAATATATAACAAAAAAGGAAAAATAGTAATAAAAAGCCAAATGATGAAAAAAAAGATAAGATATTAATTTTTTCAATCAACGTATTTGATAAAAAATAATATGCCATTACTATTACAATTAAGAATTCAAATAGTAGTAAATAATTCTGCTCTTTTATTTGTATTTTTGAAAATTTTAAAGGACGAGTCTTCAAAGAAACATATATCAAAAATATGAATAAGAGTTTCGATAAAAAAACATGTACAATATATAATGTATTGGACTGATAAATAAGACTAGGGGTTAAATTATATAAAAGAGAAATCATATAGATTGAAATATAGATTGAAATAAATAGCAGGATGTTAACAAATAAAGATGTAATAATATCTTGAAAGGAAAAATTTTCATGATATTTATATAGAAATAAAACAATAATTGTTTGAATTAGTAATGTTTGAGTGATACCAATAATGTTTAGATACGATAAAATAGTACTTAAAATTGTATTAATAACAACAGTACTTAATATAAAATTGAGAATATTGTCATCAAGTTTTAAATATTGAGATATAAAAAAAGAAATTAAAATATTTTCTATACTATTATTTATTAATTCAAATACCATTGTTAAATTCCTTTTCCAGTTAAATAGTCATTAAGGCAATTTAATACATCTTTTTTATATTTCTTCCCAATTTTTATTTTGAAGTCGTTGTCTAAAATAAGATGATTTCTTTTTTCTTGTATCACATGAGAGATATTAACGCATTGATTTCTATTTGATTGTAAAATAAGTGGTGAATGTAATTCAATCAATAATTCTTTAAGCGGTATGTATATATGATATTGTTTAGAATTAGTAAAGATTGTTGATAAATGGTCATTAGTTTCAAAAAATATAATATCTTCGATATAAATTTTAATTTGTTCAGATTCATATTTAAAAGAATAAAAAGGTTTATTAACAAAGTAGTCTTTTAATAATGTAAAAGCAATAGCAAGATCCCCTTCTAACTCGTTTTTTCTAATAAAATAGAAAGGTTGTACAGTAATTGCATTATATATTAAATCATTTCTTGAAGTAGTAAAAATAATCTTTGCTGTTGGATTTTTCTTTTTTATACTTGTTGCAATTTGAATTCCATTATCATTTGTTAAATCGATATCTAAAAAATAAATTGAAAAACAATGATTTTGAAGTATCGTAGTATCAGATGTTGTGATAACACTTACATTATCAAAAAACTTCTTTGAATAGGATATAATTTTTGCTTTGAATAAATTTAAAAAAGAGATATCATCATCAATTATAATGATTTTCATTAATTTGTGCCTCCTAAAAAAATACTAAACTATTTATTGAAAATTATACATATTTGGTTTATATTTGTAAAATTATTCAAAACAAAAAAAGTGAATAATCACTTTTTTAGTTGTTTTGGAGCATCCATTTGATAAGAACCAAGTTGAGATGGAGTATTTGCAGCAAATTCAGCTACTACCAAAACCAATACGCTTAAAAATTTTAATACTTTCTTCATCATTTTATTTCTCCCTCCCTTGAAAAAAATAATATCATATATATTTTTTATTTGATTTTTATTAGCGCAATAGTAATAAAATATTCGTAAAACTTAAAAAAAAGAGTATATAATTCTCATATGAGCGCCATACTCTCTATTAAGTAGGTAATTTATCTATGAGGTGATAGTATGTCATTAGGGAGCCGATTAAGGGATGCTCGATTGAAATTAGGTTTTTCTCAAGAATATGTTGCTAAACGTTTAGATCTTCATAGAACTACTATTGGAAAATATGAAAATGATGCAAGTTTGCCGTCCACAGATATATTAATTAAACTAATAGAAATATATTGTGAGGATGCAAATTATATTTTATATGGTAAAACGAAAAAGGTGATAAATGTTAGTGATGTTCCTGAATCTATTGTAAAAAAGATTTATTTACTCATAGCAAAAAATAAATTAAATAAGAAATAACAATTTTAATTTACCTAATATCCAAAAAAGGATATTAGGTTTTTTTACGTAATTTTTTCTTAGTTTTGTGTAAGAATTTTTCATATGGCGATAAAGAATCATATAGTAAATATTGTAAATTATAAAAACGGAGGAGACATAACTTATGAAAAATTATTTTTTTACATCAGAAAGTGTTACTGAAGGACATCCAGATAAAATATGTGACAAGATTTCAGATGCTATTCTTGATGAGGCATTAAAGCAGGATAAAAACTCTAATATGGCTGTTGAAGCTACAATTAAGGATGATTTGGTTTTGATTTATGGAGAAGCAAACACAAAAGCAAAAATTAATTATAAAGATATTGCTTTAAGAACAATTAAAAAAATAGGCTACACAGAACATTATAATGTATTGGTTAAAGTTTCAACTCAATCCGAAGAAATACATAATGCGGTCAATAAGTATGATGCAATTGGAGCAGGAGATCAAGGAATAATGTTTGGATATGCATGTAATGAAACACCTGAATACATGCCTGTTGCAATTTGCTATGCAAACAAATTAGCAAAACAGTTAAAAAAGGTTAGTGACAAAAGTGAATTTTTATGTCCTGATGGAAAAACGCAAGTGACAGTAGAATACGAAAATGGAAAGTTCAAAAGGATAGATACTATTGTTGTTTCTGCACAACATATAAAGGATGTAAAGTATGATCAGTTAAAACAAGTGATAAAAAATGAAGTAATTTCACCTGTTGTTGATCAAAAATTTATAGATGATAAAACTAGGTATTTAATAAATCCTAGCGGAAGTTTTATCAAAGGAGGAAGCTTTGGAGATTCAGGAACAACCGGAAGAAAAATTGTTTGTGATACTTATGGTGGTGTAGGAAGAATAGGTGGAGGATGTTTATCCAGCAAAGATCCTACAAAGGTTGATAGAAGTGCAGCTTATTATTGTAGATATGTAGCAAAAAATATTGTTGCTAATAATCTTGCAGATAAATGTGAAATACAAGTTTCTTATGCTATTGGTAATAGTGAGCCAGTTTCATTAATGATTGATACATTTGGTACAGGAAAATGTTCAGATGAGAAAATTTTAGATATTGTACATAGTAATTTTGATTTTAGTGTTTCAAATATAATCAATGAATTAGATTTAAGAAAGCCAATTTATGAAGAAACATCGTGTTATGGACATTTTGGAAGAAATGAATTTCCATGGGAGAAAATTAAAGTGTTACAAATTGGATAGGAGGTAATTGTATTATGGCATATAAATATAAAGCATCTGTAATAATACCTACGTATAATAGAGAAAAATTATTGGAAATGACACTGATAACATTAATGAAACAAAATGTTTCAAAAGAAATATTTGAAGTAATTGTTGTAGATGATGGATCAACAGATAATACATTTAATATTTTAAAAAAATATGAGAGTAAATTAAATTTACAGTATTTATATCATCCACATAATGCAACAGGAATAGCAAAATCAAGAAACTATGGTATTAAGTGTAGTAATTCAGAAATATGTATATTTATTGATTCAGGAATACTTGTAGCTAGTGATACTGTTGAAAACTTCATTAAACAGCATGATAAAGAAAATGATGTAGCAGTTATTGGATATGTTTATGGATTTGATAGACATAACGAAAATGAAAAAATGTTATTGAACTTAAATATAGATCCATATAAAGTAGATGATTATTTTAATATTTTGGAAAAAAACGATATTTTAGACCCTCGAGAAAAAGTTTATAGAAAATTAGGTGATGATTTAAAAAAATGGCCAGCACCATGGGTGTTTTTTTGGGCAGGGTTTATTTCTGTGAAAAAAGATACACTAATTAAATTAGGAATGTTTGATGAAAATTATAATACATGGGGAAATGAGGATTTAGATCTAGGGCTTGCGTTATATACGAATAACATAGATATTTCTTTAGAAAGAAAATGTAAATGTATCCATTATCCACACGAAAAATTTAAAAACAATATCTCAAAAGAAGAATTAAATAAATTGGTTACACAAAAAAGAACATATATGCACAATAAATATCACTTGTTAAGTACATATGTATTTATTGATACTGATACTTATGAATTAAATTATAAATTAATAGAGCTGAAAATAAACGGCAGAGAAAAAAAATAAAAAAGAGGTCATAATTATGGAAAGAATACCACTATATGATAATATTTGTAAATATGGATATTTTATTGAAAATAAAGAAGATTTTGAATTACAAGCTTCTCGATTGGAAGATAATGATATTATTTTTATTATTGATAATTGTATATCAAAAGAATTAATAAGACAAAAATATGATAATAAAATTGTATCTATTGAAAAAGCAGATGCTTTAAAATATATGAATCCTAATATGCCTATGTGGCTTGAAAATGAAGAAATTTATAATAAAGTTTTAAATATGGAGTATGATAAAATTTTACCTCAAAGTGCAGAAGTAGTACCTAGCTTAAATTGTTCATTTAGATGTGAACAATGTTCATATAGACCAACAAAAGAAAAAGAAGGTATATGGAGTGATAGAAGAACATATAAAGATGAGAAGTTTTATATGTCAAGAGAAACAATGGATATTATTATAAATAAGTTACATAAAGCAGGAACGAAAAATATAGTATTCACTGGAGGTGGAGAGCCGTTATCAAATAGTGAAGTAACGTTGTTTGGTATGGAATTAGCTAAAGAAAAAAAGTTGACATTTGGATTATATACTAATGGCTTCTACTTGAATGATTATATTTGTAAAAGAATTTGTGAATTGGATCCTTTGTTTGTAAGAATAAGTGTATATGGTCTTAATGAAAATGAATTCGAGAAGTATACTAAAATACCTTCAAAAAATTTTTACCGTGTGATTTCTAACATAAAAAAATTAATTAGTTTCAAAGAGAGATATAATAGTAATTTCCAATTATCATTGTCATTTTTAGTAAATCCAATACTTGTTAACAATGATGATGATATAGAAAAGTTCTTTGAAAATAATTTTTCTAGAGAAGAATTGAGAAAGTTATTTATGGTACGTTTTACTCCTACGGTAGATTATTATACAGCTAAACAACATAGTGCAGAATATTTTGAAAAAATGTTTGCTAATATTGAGAATTATGCTAAAAAATCAAAAGAATATTTGAATATTGTAACATATAGACATAGGCTTAATGATTTATATAAATTAAAAGAATATGATAAATGTCGAGGAAGTGGATTTTACGCTGAAGTAGGTCCTGATGCAAAAATGTACTTATGTTGTGAAAAATTAACAGATTCTCAATATGAACTGGGCACTTTGAAAAAGTATGATATTGAACAAATTTTTAATGATGAAAGAAGAAAGAAAATATTAAATCAAATTTCTACAAAAAAATGTAAGGAATGCCCTAGTGTATGTAAACCGCATGAAATAAATAAGCAACTAGCAGCAGTAGAAGAATTAGTCCTTAAAGGGAAGATTGAATTAATTAATGAATGGCGAAATGATTTAATAAAAAAATCTATTAATAGTGAATATTTCCCAGGTAAGTTAAATGCATTTGAAAGTTAAAAAAAAAGATATTTTTTCTGCAATAGATATAATGTTAAAAAATGATGTTATAACATCAATAAACAAAGGATTTTCAACGATATTGCCTTTTACTATATTAGGATCTTTATTTATGTTAATTGGTAATTTTCCATTAAATAGCATAAAGGAATTTATTGTTGAATTTAATTTAAAAACAATAATAGAACTACCTTACATTTTAACTTTTAATATTATATCTATATACTTAGTATTTGCTATCGCTTTTCATTATGGAAATTTATTAGAATTAAATAGTATTTCTAGCGGATTTATTGGATTATTGAGCTTTTTAATTGTTACACCTTTATTTGATAATACTAAATATATAAAAATTTCTATGGAATGGCTTGGAGCAAAAGGGATGTTTGTAGCAATTATTATTTCTATATTTTCTATTAAAATATATTCTTTTGCTATAAAAAAGGGTTGGACTATAAAAATGCCTGATAGTGTTCCAATTGAGGTATTACAATCATTTTCATCACTTATTCCAATCATATTAGTTGCATGTATAATGTTAGTTTGTAAGTTTATATTTGAATTAACGAAATTTGGCAATATTCATAATTTTATATATAGTTTATTTCAATTACCGTTACAATCATTAGGAAATTCTTTATTAGCAATAATAATTTTTTCATGCATATCAAATTTTTTATGGTGGTTTGGAATACACGGATCTTTATTGATTAAATCGATAACGACACCAATATTTTTACCATTAGCTATACAAAACTTAGAAGCATTTCAGTCAGGAAAATCACTGCCTTACATTTATACTAGTTCTTTTAATGGAGTATATAATTTTGGAGGGGCAGGTATGACACTTGCTTTAACGCTGTTGATGTTATTCTTTTCAAAATCAACTAATTATTCTACATTAGGACGTTTATCGATAATTTCTAATATTTTTAATATTAATGAACCTATTATATTTGGAACACCTATTTTATTAAATCCAATTATGTTTGTTCCATTTGTCGTATCACCTATTATTTGTACAATAGTACCATATTTTTTAACAAATGTAGGTATTTTGCCAAAACTTATAAGTATTCAAATCCCATCAACGACTCCCTTTATAATAAGTGGACTAATACAAGGTGGATGGAGAGTTGCAGTTATGCAAGTGGTATTATTATTTTTAACAATGGCGATATATTTTCCATTCTTTAAATATTTGGATAATAGTGCTTTGCAAAAAGAAAATAATAAGAAATAGAAAGGATATAAAAAATGAATCAAGTAGATAAATATAGGATATTGCAAAATTTTTATACAGTAGATGAAGTAATCAATATTATAGCCAAAGATAATATTGTTTATGATCCATATTCATTATTGATTAGTAAAAATGTTAAGTTAGGGAAAAAGAACGTTTTTTATAGTAATGTTATTATAAAAAATGATAGCAGTTCGGTATTAATAATTAATGATAGTAATGTATTTAGTAGTAACGTTTGTATCGTAGCGGAAAATGGAGGAGAAGTAAACGTTGGCAATAATAATTTTTTTGATAACGGTCCAATTTCTGTTAAAGCGAATATTAATACTTCAAAAATAGTATTCAAAGATGACGGTAGATATGATGGTAAAATTAATATCTACGGTATTTGCGAGTTTGGCAGTGGGTCACAGATATTAGGAAATATTAATATTTATAATTGTAAATTAAAATCAGGATTCTCATTTCGTCATCCTAATCCTGATGAAAGAGCAGGGCTGATTAAAGGGTGTGGCACTGCTAAAGATTTAATAGTTCCTAAGGGAAAGGTCATTAATGGATGGAATATTTTTGATCAGAACAAATTAGAAAATCAAAGTACATATCATCCTAATAAAAAAGATTAGTTATAATATTTTTTTAATGATTCTGAATCAAATAAAAGGAGATTGTTTATGAATTTATTATTTAGTGATTTGGATGGAACGTTATTGAATAATGGCAAAGTAGAAGATAATGATAAGAAAGCAATATTAAAATATTTAATGAATGATGAAAATTTATTTGTTATTGCTACAGGACGCGGTCTGGATGAATTTTTGAAAGTAAAAGAAAAGCATGGTTTAGTTTATGATTATGCTATTTTATCAGGTGGAGCATTAATAATTGATGATAAAGATAATATTATTTTAAATAGAAGTATTAATTTTGATAAGACAAAAGCGTTTTTGAAGGCACTATATAAAATTATGTGCAATATAAAAAGAATAACATTCTATACAACTAATAAATATTATGAGTTCAGTAATGAAAGTAAAATAAAAAAATTTATAAAAAAGGATCTTGATTTAACTAGTATATGTATTGAAGCTACTAATAAAATGGATATGAGTGATATATATTTTTATCTTAATAAATTTAATCTTAATTTTTGTATAAATGGGACATATATAGATATAACAGAAGAAAGTGTAAATAAAGGTTATGCGATTTCAGAATTAAAAAGAAAACTAAATTTAGAAAAATGTAATATATATGCTATAGGTGATTCGGAAAATGATTTCAGTATGTTTGATGTTTCAGATATTTCATTTAGCTTTAATAAAGCTAATGAAATAGTAAAAAAAAGAGTGAGCATTGTAGTTGATAATATTAGCGAATGTCTCGAAATAATACATAATTATGTAGAAAATAATGTTATTAATTACCCACTGCTGATTTCAAATAAAAAAATATACGAATGTAAATGGTTTGAATTAAAAAAAGCCAAGTGCTATTTTTCTAAACAGAATGTCATATCTGCTCAACATATTATAGAATTTCCAAATGATTCTGTAACAGCAATTATATTAAATGAAGATAGAGAAATCATGTGTATATATCCATATAGGTTTATGTATAAAAGTCCAAAGCCAGAAATTCCTGCAGGGTATATTGAAGATGGGGAAACACCAAAAGAAGCAATTATAAGAGAAATATATGAGGAAACAGGTTTAAGAGTAAAAAATGGAAAAGAATTATTAGTATTTCAACCAAATAATAGTATTTCAGAGCAAAAGATACATATTTTTGAATTTAAGGTAAATAATTTTTTAAAAACGGATGAATATGATAAAAATGAAATAATAAAAAGTAAATGGATTAAATTACCTGAAATCAAAAAAATGATTGAAAGTAATATTTTTGTAGATGGTGTTACGTTATTAGCTCTTACATATTGGTTTATGTTTAACGACAATTAGGCAAGGTTATTATAAAATAAAAAGATAGTTTAATATTTGGAGGTTTTTTATGATAAATTCGTTAGAAATTAATATAAATAAAGAAGAAAAAGAGTTTATACTTGAAAGAATTGAAAAAATACTAGATTCAAAAATAAATTGGACAAATTCAACAAATGTTTTAGAGTTTGAAGAAACTATGAAGAAAATAACAGGCTCTAATTATGCTATTGCTACGTCAACAGGGAGTACGGCAATAGAAGCAAGCTTAATTGCATTAGGAATACAAGAAGGATCAGTAGTTTATACTCAAACTTTGACAGCACCACCTACAGTTTTAAGTGCATTAAGTGTGGGAGCTATTGTTGTTTTTGTTGATAGTGATAAAGAAAATTTTGGTATGAGTTTGGAAGATTTAAAGGAAAAAATTGATGAGTATGGAACAAATGGATGTGTTATTCCAGTACATATAGGTGGTTACATTTCTAAAAATATAAAAGATATTGTTGAATACTCTCATAAAATGGGAATGCCTGTTATTGAAGATTGTGCGCATGCACATGGATCAATGATTTTTGATAAGTATGCTGGCACTTTTGGCGATGTGGGAACATTTTCTTTTTTTCTAACAAAAACCTTAACTTCAGGAGAAGGAGGCATTATTATAACAAATAATGCTGAAATTGATAGAAAATTAAGAATGATTAGAAACTATGGAAAGGATTCAGATGGATATCATGTTATTAAAGGATCAAGTTGGCGAATGAATGAATTTACAGGTGTTGTAGCATTATCACAAATTAGATCACATAATAAAATTATTTTAGAAAAACAAAGAATAGCAAAGAAATATGATAAATTATTAGAAAATAATAAGTATTTTAAAAGTCTTACTTCTCAAGAAATAAATGGATATTATAAATATATTATTATAAATAAATCCAATATCCCAATTTCTTATTTAATAACATCAATGGAAAGTAAGTATAATATTAAGCTTCCTGGTTTAGTATATTCTCATTTATGTCACGAAGAACCTTTTATCATAGGTAACAATAAGGTAAAAGGAGTAATGAAATATTATAAAAATGCAACTTTTCTAGCAAGAAATCATTTATGCCTGCCAATCTATATGGGATTATCAGAGGATAGTGTTGAATACATAATAGATTGTCTAAATAGAGCATGTGAGGATTACTACAGTGAATGAGTATAAAGTAAGTGTTATTATACCGACTTATAACCGTAGTGCTTTGTTGCAAAATACTTTAAATTCTCTATGTAATCAAACATTGAGTTTAAATGAATTTGAAGTTATTGTTGTTGATGATGGTTCGAATGATTTGACCTATAATGTTATAAAAAAATACCAAAATAATTTGAATTTAAAATATATTTTTAAGAAACATGATGGATTTGGCGTAGCAAATTCTAGGAATATGGGAGTTGATTTATCAAGAGGAGAAATCGTTATTTTTTTAGATTGTGGAATGTTATGTTCTAGAAATTATGTACAAAGTCACTATTTTTCTCATAAGAAAAATCCAAATTCTTATATTTTGGGTTACGTTTATGGATATGATGATTATAATGAAAATAAAGATATTATTAAGAAATATGTTAATTTAAAAGATATAGACTTTAGTATAGAAAAATTGGAAGAAATGAATGTGTTCGATTTGAGAGAACAATATTATAAAAAATATGGTACGAATTTAAAAAAATGGAAAGCACCATGGGTTATTTGTTGGACAACAGATATATCAATAGAAAGAAGTATTTTTGTAAAATATGGTGGATTTGATGAAAATTATAAAACATGGGGTGGAGAAGATACTGATTTAGCTATTAAGTTGTATTTGAATAATGTTCAAATAATCTTAGATAAAGAGATAAAGAGTATTCATTATCCACATGAAAAAGCAAAAGTTAACATGTCTAAAGAGGAATTAAAGAAATCCACTATAGAAAAACGAAAATATATGTTTAGAAAATATAAATTGAAGGAAATTTCAACTTGGATTTACGTTGATTCATCAATGGATTTGGAATATGTTTTAACGAAAATGGAAAAAAAGTAACAATGTTTTAAAATGACTGAATATTCATATAGATAAGTTAAGATTATTCGAAGCTACTTCTTAGATTTTTTAATACATCAAGAGGTTTTAGAAAAAATTAGGACAATTTAATTTAATTCCTAATTTTTTCTATTTTTTATTTGTGCTATTTTTTTAGAATTTAACTCAGATACTTAGTTATTTCATAGGATTTATATTTCTTTTAAAATATGAGATTCTGTTTTGAATATTTAGATTGTTATGAAGTGATATACAAATATTATTAAATAGTCTTTAGGATGTATAGCATAAATTTTTAATGGATAAAAGGAGGAACTATTTAGTGATTTGGATGGAACAATATTAGTGAATAAAAGCGTAGATATAGAAATAGCAAATAAAATAAAAAGAGGTAAAGAAAACTAAGGAGATTTTAAATAATCATGTGTTCTAAAACGAAAGGTTTAAAAAAATTGTGTGTTTTCTTTAGTACCCTCTTTAAATATTTATGTGGTACCTCAATCACACAATTATTTAAATTGCCAAACTAAGAACATATAAAGTTAGTTTTCTTTTTTTGTTAATGATAATTTTACGATAAAAAAATCTTTATTTACGATATTTTTTTACAATTTTTCTCAAATATAAATTATATATAAAATATAAATTATATATAAAATATAGATTATATATAAAAATATATAATGTGTTTTAAAAAAATGCAAAATAAATTTAATGATTATAAGAGGGGGAAAGCATTTAATGAATGAGTTAGATTTTCAAGGCAAGCTTTATACACAAGAGTTTAAAGAATGGATAATAAAATTTACCAAAAAAGAGAATGTATATCCTAAGATAGTGGAATTAGATCCAACATCTTTTTGCATGTTTGATTGACCGGATTGTATTAATTCAAATTTGATACGTAAAGAACATAATTGTTTACAATTCACGTATGAGGAATTAGAAAAATTGATTTATGAATTACATGAGTTGGGAGTTTTAGGAATAATTTTCATTGGAGGTGGAGAGCCTTTAATGCATAAAGATTTTTCTAAAATTCTTTATTTATGTAAAAAATTAAATATTAAAATAGGAATTACAACAAATGGATTACTAATTGATAAGCATATGGAGGCAATAGCAAAATTTGCTGATTGGACAAGAGTTTCTATGGATGCTGGAAATCCGAAAACATTTAATGTAGTTAGACCAAATAGAATTAAAAATTCATTTAATATAATCTGTAAGAATATAAGTACGTTAAGTAAGATAAAAAATGGTAAATTGGGTTATAGTTTTTTGTTAATTGAAAATAAAAAATTAAATTATTCTAATGTATCTGATTTATTTCAAGCAGCCGAATTAGCAAAAAATTTGGGATGTGATTATTTTGAATATAAACCAATGGTTGATGAAAATCATTTTTTAGTAAAATATTCAGATGAATTTATGAATGAATTAGATAATATTACTAAAAAAATATCATTATTAGAAGATGAAAAATTTAAAATAATTTATCCACAATCTATGAATCAATATAAAGAAAAAAATTTAGTACAATACAAAAAATATAAGATGTGTCCAGTGACTTATTTGCGTACTTTAATTACTCCATATGGTATTTATCCTTGCCCTTATAAAAGAGGATATGAGAAATACAATATTGGAAATATTAAAGAGAACAGTTTTAAAAATATATGGAATTATTATAAATTTGAAAATCATTGTAAAGAAATTAATGCCTGTAAAGATTGTAATTTTTTCTGTATTAGGGATAAATTAAATCAGGAATTACTTAAATTAGTAAAAAATCCATATTTAATTGATAATATAGATTTTGGTGAAACAAAGGATGTGTTTGTATAATGGCTAAAGCACATTCGAGAGTATGTTTGGTTGGAGAAGATTTAGATTGGACAGGAGGAATGTCAATTTTATGTCCAATTAATTTATATACAGAAATTACTATAAATAGTAATAATAGCAATAATATTATTATTAAAAGTATGAACAAAACAAAATACATATTACTAAATCAATTAAATAATTATAATTATAATGCTGATTTTTTTGATTATATAATAGCAGGACTAAAAACTTTCTTCAATTTTTATTTAGTATCTTATGTTGGAATCAATATAGAAATAGAATCTAATATTCCTATTAAATCTGGATTAAGCAGTAGTGCGGCACTTTTTATAGCATTGTTTAAAGAGTTAGGAAGATTTTATAATATAAAAATTTCAATTGATGAATTATGTCAATTAGGGAGAATGACAGAAGTAAATGAATTAAAAGCCGTTGTTGGGACAATGGACTTTTATGCATGTGCAGTTGATAAAATTATATTATTTAATGAACAGGAAATGAAAATAAAAAAATATAATTATTCATTTGATAAAAATAAAATAGTACTTATATATTCTGGCGTATCTTCAAGTACAAAAACTGTAAACAAAGGAAAAAAAACAAGATTTGAAATGAAGGAAAAAAATTTTATGAATTATGTCAAGTATGGAAATGAATTAGTTAAAAGACTTGATCATCAATTGTCTATTAATGCTGAAATAAGTGAAATCGGTGAAACCGTATTTAAAGCACATGATATAATGAAAAAATATTTGAAAAACTCTAATGAAATCATTGATAAGATAGTTGATATTTGTAAAAAGAATGGGGCATATGGAGCGAAATTAACAGGTTGTGGAGAAGGAGGGTATGTATTTTGTGTAATATCATTGAAAAAATTGAAAAGATTATGTAAAAATTTAGAAGAAGAAAATCTATATTATTCTGTAATATAAACAATAAAGGAAGTGATCATAAATGAATAATAATCCAAGTTTTTTTAACATTTATTCAAAGAATGTTATTTCAGTAAAGAAAAGAAATGGTACGGATGTATTATATTATCTATTTCCAGATTTTGAAATACATTATAATATAATTAAACCAAATTCATATCAGGATTGGCATGCTCATAGAAAAGTTGAGGAAGTAATTTTAGTTTTAGAGGGAACAATTTTGATAGAGTGGAAAGATAATAATTCAAAAAAGATTTATCAACAAAATTTAGTAAAAGTAAATCAATCTGTTCATAGAATTGTGAATGATACAACTAAAAATAGTGTATTTATAGTTTTTAGAAAAATTAAAGAAAAAGTTGATTATAAAGAAACTTTTTTAAATGATAAAATATCTTTTTAAAATCAAAACAAAATAAAATAGAGGAAACTGAATATGAAAGAAAAAATATCAATAATTGTTCCTTGTTATAATGAAGAAAAATATATAGAGCGATGTATAAATTCCATATTATCTCAAACACTTAACAATATAGAATTAATAATTATTGACGATGGAAGTAAGGATAATACATACAAGATATGTAAAAACTATGAAATTAAATTTCCAGATAAAATAAAAATTATTTATCAGGAAAATCAGGGACAAGGTATAGCAAGAAATATAGGGATAAAATATGCACAAGGTACATATATAGGATTTGTTGATGCAGATGACATAATTGATCCTACGATGTATGAAAAATTATATAATAGTATAAAGAAATATGATAGCGATATAGCAATTTGTAATATAAAAAAATATTTTGTAGATGATGGTTATGAAATTAATGAAAAATGTCTAAATAGTTCAGATGGTTTAATAAATATTAGAAAATATTTAAAAGATGGTATTAATAATGTTTATTCAATGAATAAACTTTACAAGAAAAGTATATGGGGAAAATACCGCTATAAAAATATGATTTATGAAGATTTAGAATTGTTATTAACAATGCAAAGTAATTGTACCAGAATTTCTTATGTATCAGATTTCTTATGTACTTATTTTAAACATGCGGGGACAACATCTACATCTTTTAATAATATAAATCATTTAGATTTCAAGATGGCATATCGCAATTCATTATATAATTCTAATAAAAAATATAGAGAAGAAATTGCATTTAATACTGCAAAAAGATTGTTACGATATTATAATTCTGGAAATTTTAACATTTATAAAGCAGATTTAATAGAATTGATTAATGAATTAATGCCTTTTTTTGAAAATAACAAATATATTAAATATGATACTGAAGTAAAAAGAATATTAGATTTTAAAGATTTGGAAGTATTGCCAAATATTATTTGTTATTCGAACTTTCAAAATAAAAATGTGGATTTAAGTAATTTAAGAAAGTATACAAGAGATGCTTTAATTATTGAATTAAATGAAAAAAATAATAATATTTGTTTAATGCCAGATAAAATTATAAATGAATATAATAAGGGTAATTTTGAATATATAGACTTATATTTTGCATTACAATATTTATTTTATAATGGAGGAGTATATATAGATAAAACAATTACAATAAAAAAACCTTTAGGAGAAGAAAGAGCCTCAAGAAGTTTTTGTTTATTCGAAGATGGAAAAATAATTTTTGGATTTAATAAAGGGAATAAAGTAATAAGTCGTTTATTATATAATATATTAAATTTTGATTATAATGTTGATGAAATTATTATAGAATTGAAAAAGCTTAGTATGTTTTAAAAACTAAAAAAGTTAAAGGAGGTATCGTTTTAGTGATCATATGTAGTGATTTGGATGGAACAATATTAGTGAATAAAAGCGTAGATATAGAAATAGCAAATAAAATAAAACAATATAGAAAAAAGAATAATTATTTTGTTATTGTAACAGGTAGAGGAAAGGGAGTTTTTGAAAAAGCAATAAATGATTACAATATTGATTTTTTTGATTATGTTATATTATCAAATGGTGGATGTATTTGTGATTCGAATCTAAAAGAAATAAAATATACTGCTTTTTCTAGTATTGAAGTTATTAATATTTTAGAGAAATTATCTTTATATAAAGATGAATTTAGGAAATATATTATTAATACTAAAGATGAATCAATAGATATGAAATATCAATACAATTTGAGCCAAGGTAATAAGTTTGTAATTAGTATTGCAATTCAGTTTTATAACGAAAATGTCACAAAAAAGGTTTTCCAAAATTTAAAAGCAATGATGGGTACAAAATATAATTTATTTATTAATAAAGATTGTATTGATATCTTGCCAAAAAATGTATCAAAAGATATAGCAATTGTACATCTATTAAACTTATTAAAGTTGTCAGAAAATGATCTCTATGTTATCGGTGATGGGAAAAATGATATATCAATGTTAAAAAAATTTAAAAATTCTTTTACATTTTCTTATTGTGATAAAGATGTATTAAAATCATCAAAATATATTGTAGAAAGTTACATGGATTTTTTTAATAAAATAGAGGATATGTAAACTATATTTTATTTAATGAAGTTTATAACTAAGTTGTTTGAGTTAAATAAGCATCCTATTAGAAGAATAAATGAATTTGAATAATGAAAAATTAAATAAAAAGAGAGGTAAAGAAAACTAATATAAATGTTAGTTTAATCTATAACCTCATTTTTTATTTTCCAATAATGTTGAATTTTTTTAAGTTCATCTATGCTGATTTTTAAAATATTATTTTTAATGCTATCGATGAAATTATCTCTTGAACGAATGCTACTAAAATATTGAGCACTACCTTGAATGTGCTGATCATCTAAAATTTCTATTAGCATTTTTGAATGTTCAACTCGATAAATCTTATTAGGATAATTATTTTTGTCGCAATTTGAAATATCTTTGAAATATATAGTATTTTCCATGAATACAATCACCTCAATTAGTTATTATATCAGTAAAAATTCCTATTAATAGTCTTGACATCAATTTGTAATAGAAATTTATGTTGGAAAAGCACATTTGTGCTTAAAAAATGTAATACATTAAAATTGTAAAACGTTTTACAAATTACAAAAAGAGGAGTAAGTGAGAAATGATTTATTCTAATGAAGAAATTGAGCTTACTCTAAACTTATATTCTATTGCCAAATCACATATAAATGAATTAAATCAAAAAAAGCAAATTGAAAGATTAGAAGATTTTAATAAATATGAGAAAAATGATTATTTGTATTATTTACATATTATTTCTATTGTTAATAATTGGGTGAAAGAGCTATTACCAGATGAATTAGAGATTATAACTTTACGCAATTTTGAAAAAATGTCCTTTGATCTTATATCAATACATGTTGGTTATGCTAATCATAGTTCAATTATAAGAAAATATAGAAAAATAATAGATAAAGTGAGAAAAATGAATGATGAATAGATTTATTGAACATATAGGTAACTTATATTCTATTATATTAACCATTTTGACTCTTTTTTTAGGTGAGCATTGGATTTTATTTATGGTACTTTTATTACTAAATATTATTGATACTTTAACAGGATGGATAAAATCAAGAATTAATAATAAGGAAAATTCAATGGCAGGATTAAAAGGAATTATGAAAAAATTAGTTCAATGGATTTTAGTATTGTTGGCCTTTGTTATTCCAGTGTGTTTTAAAGAGTTAGGAACTGTAATTCATATAGATTTATCAATATTGACATTTCTTGGATGGTATGTTTTAGCTTCATTAATTATAAATGAATATAGGAGTATATTAGAAAATCTTGTTGAAGCTGGATGCGATGTTCCGCAAGTTTTAGTTAAAGGATTAGAAGTTGCTTCAAAAAAGATTGATAATTTTAATGAAAATGAATAATTTGATTATTGATATTTCATACCATAATGGACAGGTTGATTTAAGTAAAGCTAAAGAAAGTATTTCTGGTGTAATAGCTAGATGTTCTTATGGTTGGAGTGATAAAAATATTGATAAACAATGGAGTAATAATGCATCACAGGCTAATAAATTAGGAATTCCTTTGTTTGCTTATCATTTTTGCTATGCGAGAAATGAAAGTGAAGCAAAAAAAGAAGCAAATTTAGCATTGAAAGCATGTAGTAATTATAACGTGAGTGTTATTTATTATGATTTAGAATATTCTGATTATCAAGGAAATTTGAGTAATGAAATGTATTATAAAATTGCAAAGTCGTTTTGTGATGAGATTGAAAAAGCTGGATATGCTGTTGGTATTTATGCTAATCAAGATTGGTTTAAAACTAAATTAGTAAATCAAGGCTTTTCTGCATGGACATTATGGATTGCTAATTATGGATCAAATAATGGATATAATAACTGGGATAATAAGATTCAATACAATCCATTTGGAAATGTCTTATTACATCAATTTACTTCTAATGCAAAAAAAGGTGTATTGAAAAGTATAAAAGGAATAAATTCAAAATTTTTGGATTGTAGTTATGACCATGGTTTAATAAAAACATTTTATAAACAAAAAGAAACAATAACTAATTTACAATGTGGAGATAGTGTACGTGTGAAAGTAGGTTCAAAATGGTATGAAGGTCAATCAATAGCAAGTTTTGTATTTAATAATAAATATGAAGTAATTCAAATTAAAGGTGATAGGGTAGTAATTGGAGTAAACGGTCAAGTTACGGGAGCAATTTCAAAAAAATGTATAGAGAAAATTTAATAAGCACAAAAGTGCTTGGGAAAGCAGTTAATATAAAGATGTAGAAGAAATACCGG
>OGZP01000261.1_pt1 | contig 46266 bp, 38 predicted proteins | sample 1576811 | NCBI WGS metagenome assembly OGZP01 (sample SAMEA3541553, study PRJEB24748) | human gut metagenome | biome: human gut; feature: human-associated habitat; material: faeces | place: China | collected 2012
CGCCCATCGCTGTCTTCACTATGCCTATGCGCGGCTATGCTTTCGTAACTTTCCAGTTAATTCATAATTGCTTGCATCCTGCATATACATATAACACCAATGGCAGGAGGTATTTTTATGGACTATGCAGTGAATACATACGATCTGTATCGGGATATACAACAAAGGACGGGAGGGGAAATCTACATAGGGGTACTGGGACCGGTGAGGACCGGAAAGTCTACATTTATCAAGCGCTTTATGGATGAAATGGTGCTGCCCTATATGGAGGATGAACATGCCAGAATGCGGGCGCAGGATGAACTGCCTCAGAGCGCGGGAGGTAAGACCATTACCACTACGGAGCCAAAGTTTATTCCCAACGAAGCGGCAAAGGTGCGACTGAATGATGATATTGAAGTATCGGTACGGCTGATCGACTGTGTGGGATATATGATCGACGGTGCGGCGGGACACATGGAAGAAGATGCGGAGCGCATGGTGAAGACTCCCTGGTCGGAGGAAGAGATTCCGTTTACCCAGGCGGCAGAGATCGGCACGGATAAAGTCATGCGGGATCATTCCACCATCGGTCTTGTGATCACTACGGACGGCAGTATCGGGGAACTTCCCAGAAGCAATTATCTGGGAGCGGAAGAGAAGACAATCCTGGCGCTGAAAAAGTCCGGAAAACCCTTCCTTGTGCTGGTGAACAGCCAGAAACCTTATTCCGAGGAGACCAGACAGGTAGCGGAGGAAATCGGGAAGAAATACGATGTGGCCGTGATGCCGGTGAACTGCGAGCAACTGAAAAAGGAAGATATTAATCGCCTTCTGGAAAAAATCCTGTATGAATTTCCTCTGACGGCAGTGGAATTTTATTTCCCGAAATGGATGGATATGCTTCCGGTGGATCATGCGGTAAAACAGGACCTGTTAAGACAGATCCGGGAATTGATGAACAGCTATGACCGGATTCGGGATGTGGCGGGACACCCTGTGGAATTGCAGGGAGATTATATTCAAAGCTGCAAGATGGAGCCGGTGCAGTTGTGGAACGGTATTGTTCCGGTACAGGTAGGAATCGACGACAGGTATTATTACGAAATGCTTTCCGGAATGTTAGGAGAGAACGTAGAGGATGAATACCAACTGTTGAATAAACTAAAAGAGTTGGCTGAAATGAAAAAGGAATATACGAAGGTGCAGGATGCATTGTCCATGGTGAAAATCAAAGGCTACGGCGTTGTGACTCCGGACAGAGAAGACATTGCACTGGAGAAACCGGAATTGATCCGCCATGGCAACAAGTTTGGTGTCAAAATCAAGGCCAGCAGCCCCTCCATACATATGATCCGCGCAAATATCGAGACAGAGATCGCTCCCATCGTGGGCACAGAACAGCAGGCTCAGGATCTGATCCATTTTATCGATCAGGCGGAGGCGGAGCACGGTATCTGGGAGACTAATATCTTCGGCAAGACTGTGGAACAGCTGGTGGATGACGGCATCACCACGAAAGTTGCTTCCATCGGAGAAGAGAGCCAGCTGAAACTCCAGGATACCATGCAGAAGATCGTCAACGACAGCAACGGTGGCATGGTTTGTATTATTATATGATTCCATAACCCACCCATGGAAAGTCTGCAAGACTGCCTGCAGGCAAAACAGACTTTCTATGAGGGGAGTAAACACACATGAGCAGGGGAGGACGATAGTCCGAAATGCGAATGTGGGTTACAATTTCGAGAGTGCGAAGCACGGAGAAATTGTATGGGATGTTAGCTTCCCATTGCTTTTTTCCCGTGCATTTTGTATAATACCTTTGTTGACTTTGCTTTATTTTTCTGAAAAACAGGAAGAATATTTGCTAAATTGCATGAAAATACGGCTAAACGGAGGATATAGATGAATCAGGTATATGCAAAATTACAGAACTGTTATGAGTGTGTGAGAAAAAAGACGGATTTTGTACCTAAGGTGGCGATCGTTTTGGGATCGGGCCTGGGCGATTATGCGGAACAGATCCGTGTGGTGACAGAGATCCCTTATGCGGAGATCGAGGGATTTCCTGTTTCCACCGTACCGGGGCATGCCGGTAAATTTATCTTCGGTTATCTCGATGAGATTCCTGTGGTGTGTATGAAGGGAAGAGTACATTACTACGAAGGTTATGATGTGACGGATGTGGTACTGCCCACCAGACTGATGAAACTGTTAGGCGCTGAGATTCTGTTTCTGACCAATGCGGCAGGCGGTGTGAATACTTCTTTCCATGCCGGTGACCTGATGCTGATCAGAGATCATATTTCCGTGTTTGCCCCCAATCCTCTGATCGGTGCCAACATGGATGAACTGGGACTGCGTTTCCCGGATATGAGCCATGTGTATGACAAGGACTTACAGCAGATCATCCGTGAGACCGCAAAGGAGAACGGTATCTATTTACAGGAGGGTATTTATACCCAGCTGACCGGCCCATCCTTCGAATCTCCGGCAGAGATCCGTATGCTCCGGACACTTGGCTGTGACGCAGTAGGCATGAGCACAGTGGTGGAAGCAATTGCTGCCAACCACATGGGAATGCGGATCTGTGGAATCTCCTGTATCAGTAATCTGGCGGCGGGAATGACAGATCAGCCTCTGAATCATGAGGAAGTACAGGAAGCTGCGGATATGGCAGCTCCCAGATTCAAGAAGCTGGTAACGGAATCTGTGAAGAAATTTGTATAGACACAGAGAAAAAGGAGATGCGGATGATCCAGGAGACAGAAGAAAAGGCATTGGTCAGCCAGGCATTGGAAGCCAGAAAACTGGCATATGCTCCTTATTCCGGTTATACGGTGGGAGCGGCACTACTGACTGCGGATGGACACAGATACCTTGGCGGTAATATTGAAAACGCTTCTTACGGAGCTACGAACTGTGCGGAGCGTACCGCCTTTTTCAAGGCGGTCAGCGAGGGAGAACGGGAATTTACAGCCATTGCCATTGCCGGAGGAATATCCGGAGAGGCACCGGTGGAATATGCGTATCCATGCGGTATCTGCAGACAGGTGATGCAGGAATTTTGCAGGGATGATTTTGTGATCTACGTGGTAAATAGTGAACAGGATTATCAACGCTATACCTTAAAAGAATTACTTCCCTTTGGATTTGGAGGAGATGCAATCAGATGAATATCAGATTATATAATGCACGAATTCTCACCATGGAACCCGGCAGAGAAGTCTTCTATGGTGAAGTATGGGTAAAAAACGACAAGATCGCCTATGTGGCGGAACAGAAAGAACTTGCGGAGGAATGGGACAAATCCCAGTTCCCCAGAATTGCGTGGGATATCGAACTGGATTGCAAGGGAAACCTTCTGATGCCCGGATTTAAAAATGCACATACTCATTCCGGTATGACTTTCCTGCGCTCCATGGCAGATGACCTGCCTCTGGATCAGTGGCTGAACAAGCAGGTATTTCCTCTGGAAGCAAAACTGACCGGTGAGGACATCTATGAACTGACCAGACTGGCAGTGCTGGAATACTTGACCTCAGGAGTGACTTCCATTTTCGATATGTACCTGACACCGGATACTATTGCTGAGGCCTGTCTGGACACCGGAATGCGTTGTGTACTGGTATCCGGACTGAACAATTTCAGCTCTTCTCCAAAACAGGTAGAAGAGGAGTTTTTAAAATGGAATAAGAAGAATTCCCTGATCAGTTACCAGCTGGGATTTCATGCGGAATATACCTGTTCCAAGGAACTGCTCTGGAAAGTGTCGGAAATGGCACATCATTACCGGACACCGGTATATGCCCATATCTCCGAGACGGAGAAGGAAGTGGAAGAGTGTAAGGCTCGCTACGGAATGACACCGCCCATGTTCTTAGACTCTCTGGGAATGTTTGATTTTGGCGGAGGAGGTTTCCACTGCGTTCATGTGACGGAACAGGATATGGATGTCTTCCGCAGACATCGGATGTATGTGATCACGAATCCCGGCTCCAACACGAAACTGGCCAGCGGCATTGCACCCATTGCCGACTATGTGCGGCACAAGATCCCGGTAGCCATTGGAACCGATGGACCGGCCAGCAATAACTGTCTGGACATGTTCCGGGAGATGTTCTTAGTCACCGGCTTAAGCAAACTGTTAGAGAAGGATGCGTCCAGCATGGATGCCGTGGAGGTACTGAAGATGGCAACGGTGAACGGTGCCAAGGCAATGCGCCTGAATCGCGCAGATGTTCTTGCAAAGGGAAAATATGCAGATCTTATTATGATCGATCTGCACCAGCCCAATATGCATCCCATTCACAACATCCCCAAGAATCTGGTTTACAGCGGCAGCAAGTCCAATGTCTGCATGACCATGATCGGCGGCAAGATTTTGTATCGTAACGGAGAATTTAATGTGGGAGAGAATCCGGAACGTATTTACACAAAATGCGAGAAGATCGTAAAGAGACTGTTGACTGAGTAAGAAAAATAACTCAGAAGACATAGAACGGAGCTCCCCGCATGGCTCCCAGAATACTTAGGAGGGAAAAGATGTTAGAAAAAATCTTCAAACTGAAGGAAAACAACACCACCGCAAGGACAGAGATCATTGCCGGACTGACCACGTTCATGACCATGGCTTATATCATAGCCCTGAATCCGAACCTGCTGACCGGTTTTGGCAAGGATACCATGCCGGAGCTGTGGAACGGTGTTTTCCTGGCAACCTGTATTGCATCCGCCATCGGTACCATCGTAATGGCATTTCTGGCAAACAAGCCTTTTGCCATGGCACCCGGCATGGGACTGAACAGCTTTTTTGCAGTCGTAGTAACCAATATCGTAGCCCTGACCGGCATGACCTATGTGGCATCCTTCCAGGCTGCCCTGTGTATTGTTCTGGTGGAAGGTATTGTATTCCTGATCCTCTCCGTGCTGAATATCCGTGAGAAGATCGTGGATGCCATTCCTTTGGGCGTACGTCTCGGTATCGCACCGGCCATCGGTCTGATGCTGTTAAACATCGGCGTCGGTTCCAATGCAGGAATCTATTCCGAGAACGGCGGACCTTTCTATGCTATGAGAGACTTCTTCGGTGCACTGACTCCTTCACTGGCTAAGACCAATATGGGATCCGGATATTCCGCAATGGTGTTGTCGGTTGTTACCATGTTCGTAGGTCTGTTTGCCATTGTTGTTCTGGCACAGAGAGGTGTCAAGGGTGCTGTTTTACTGGGGATGCTGATCGCCAGCATCATCTACTGGGCAGGAGAGGCCATTTTCCTGGGAACAAATCCCTTTGCTTCTCTGGCAACTGCATCCTTCGTACCGGCCTTCGGAGATATGGCGTCCACTACACTGTTTAAGTTTAACTTCCAGGGATTTGCACAGATTGGCTGGTTTACTGCAATTACTCTGATCGTTACATTCTGTATCATTGATATGTTTGATACTATCGGTACTCTGGTAGGAACCGCAAGCCGTGCGGGAATGCTGGATAAGGATGGAAAAATGCCTAACATGAAGCAGGCACTTTTGTCTGATGCAGTAGGCACTGTGGCAGGTTCCGTAACCGGTACTTCCACCGTTACCACCTTCGTAGAGTCTGCCTCCGGTGTGGAAGCAGGCGGACGCACCGGTCTGACCGCACTGACCACCGGTATTATGTTCCTTGCATGTATCTTCATCGCACCCATCGCCGGTATCATTCCTGCGGCAGCTACTTCTTCCGCATTGATCTATGTGGGTGTCCTTATGGTAGCAGGTCTTAAGAATGTAGATTTTGATGACATCTGCCAGGCGCTTCCCGTGGCTCTGATGATGATCGCCATGCCGATCTCCGGATCTATCGGACATGCCATCGGTATCGGTCTGATCACCTATACCGTTATCAAGGTATTTACCGGTAAAGCTAAGGACGTATCCGTACTTACCTATGTATTATCCTTGATCTTCCTGTTAAAGTTCTTTATTGTCGCATAAAGAGTTTTACAAATAAGAAATATAAAAAACAGGTCAGAATATGGGGGCGTGCACTGCACAGGGCGGTGCCTGCCTTCTTATATCCGGAAAAGTGAGAAAAAATATGGAATTTGTTGTATTTGCGGGCGTATTGCTTTTGCTTTTTATATTTATGATAGTGCAGGAGCTGATACAGACGAAAAATCAGGAAAAACTTTTCAAGAAGTATCTTCGTGAAAATTACGGAAAAGAACCACCGAAGGAATATTCACTGGAGCGGTTTGCAAGACTGGGCAGCTATCTGGAACGGCATAAGGAAGAGAAGCAGCTGGATGATATCACATGGAACGATCTGGGAATGGACGAGGTCTTTCGCCGGATCGACCGGACCTATTCTGCGGCGGGAGAGGAATATCTGTACTATACGCTCCGGAATATTTCCTGCGGGAGAGAGGCACTGGAACATCTGGAAGAAGTGGTTAACTGGCTGCAGGAGCAGGAGAATATAAAAGTAAGGATCCAGCTGTTGATGAAACGGCTGGGACATCTGGGAAAATATTCTCTCTACGATTATCTGGATAACCTGGATTATCTGGGGGAGCGTTCCAACCGTAAGATTGTGCTGGGAAATCTGCTGTACCTTCCATTTCTCCTGTTATTGTTCGTACAGCCTGCGATGGGTACCATAGGAATCGTCTTGTGTATGCTCTGGCATATCATGACATATTTTCGGGAGAAAAAAGTGATCGAACCGTATATTATCAGCTTCGCTTATGTATTACGGCTGATCGATGTATGTGAAGAACTGGAGAAGCAGAAAATACCGGTATACAGGAGAGAATTGGATGAACTTCGGGAGGCACTGAAGAGCCTGCGGGAGTTGAGGCGGGGAGCCTATTGGGTCATGGCCGGAAATCAGGGAAAGATTGGTGGAAATCCTCTGGATATCCTTGCGGATTATCTGCGGATGATATTGCATCTGGATATCTTTCAGTTTAACCGGATGCTGGAAAAGCTGCGGAAAAAGACCGGACAAGTGGAAAACATGCTTGCAATCACCGGGTACCTGGATATGGCCATATCCGTAGGCGGATTTCGGAAATCTCTGGAAGGGTACTGTATTCCGAAACTGGAAGAAGATACGGAGAAAGCTTTTCTGCATATGAAGAAGGGCTGGCATCCGCTGTTGTCACAGCCGGTGAAAAACAGTATCCGGGCGGACAGAGGAATTCTGCTTACGGGGTCCAATGCCTCCGGTAAATCCACGTTCTTAAAAATGGTGGCGGTGAATGCCGTTCTGGCACAGACGATCCATACCTGCGCGGCGGAAAGTTATCATGCACCGATATTTCAGATATTTTCCTCCATGGCCCTGCGGGACAGCATGGAAAACGGGGAGAGTTATTATATTGTGGAGATCCGGTCATTGAAACGAATCCTGGATGCGGCCGGGGAACGGAGAACTCCGGTGCTTTGTTTTGTGGATGAGGTGCTTCGGGGAACCAATACGGTGGAGCGGATCGCCGCGGCAACGCAGATCCTGATCCGTCTGGCGGAGAGCGGAACGCTTGGTTTTGCCGCTACCCATGATATTGAAATGACGGAGCTTTTGAAGGAATACTATGACAACTATCATTTTGAGGAAGTGATCCGGGACGGTGATATCCTGTTCCCCTATCAGCTGCTGCCGGGAAAAGCATCCACCAGAAATGCGATCCGTCTGCTTCAGATGATGGGGTATGAGGAACAGATCATAAAGAAGGCTTCCGGACAGGCGGAAAATTTTCTTAAGACAGGAAAATGGATAAATACCCCGGCGGCCATATCCGAAGGGACCACTTGACGATACGGGGATTTCGTTGGTATACTTCTAATACATGCAATAGTTTCGGGATACAAAGATATCGGGAAAAGGAGAAGACATTATGGCAGTAAGCTTTTTGAATTCATTTTTATCTTATCTGGTAGTACTGGTAGTCATTGCGGTTGTAGGTGCAGTGGCCATTACGTTGGGAATCACTCTGCGCAAGAAAAAGAATGCAGCAGAGGAAAAGAAACAGACAGAAGAATAATCCATGGCAAAATCTTCGGGACAGAAATTAAAACTTTTATATCTGATCAAGATGCTGCGGGAGAACACGGATGAAAACCATCCAATGAGCACACCGGATATCATCAAATATCTGGAAAATCAGGGAATCCATGCAGAGCGCAAGAGTATCTACAACGATATGGAATGTCTTGCGGATTTCGGCTATGATGTGGTTCAGGTGCAGAGCAGACTGGGAGGCGGATATTATCTGGGCAGCCGGGAGTTTGAACTTCCGGAATTAAAGCTGCTGGTGGACGCGGTACAGTCTTCCCGGTTTATCACCACGAAAAAATCCAGAGAACTGATCCGGAAGCTGGAGCAGATCGCCGGGAAAAACGATGCCGGTAAACTGCAGCGACAGGTCTATGTGGCCGGAAGAGTCAAGACGGAGAATGAGAGCATTTATTACAGCATTGATGCGATCCACCGGGCTATTCAGGAAAATAAGCAGATCTCTTTCGTCTACCTGGACTGGAATCTTAAAAAGCAGCTGGTGCCCAGACCAAACGGCAACAAATGCGTCAGTCCCTGGGCCCTGATCTGGCGGGAGGAAAATTATTATCTGGCCGCCTACGACAGTGAAGACAGAGTGATCAAGCATTACCGTGTGGACAAGATGGGACAGGCGGAAGTGACGGATCTGCCCAGAGAAGGAGTGGAACAGTTTTCACAGATCGATGTGACCTCCTATACGAACCAGACCTTCGGCATGTTTGCCGGAGAGGAGAGCGTGGTGACCATGGAGTTTCCGGTGCGCCTGACCGGCGTGGTACTGGACCGCTTCGGAAGGGAGACGGATATCCGTCCCATGTCGGAGGAAGTGTTCCGGATCCGGGCAAAGGTGGCGGTCAGCGGACAGTTCTTCGGATGGCTGGCCGGTATCGGACAGGGGGCCCGTATCGTAGCGCCGGAAGCGGTACAAAAGCGCTATGTACAGTGGCTTTCAGATATTTTACGGGAACAGTCACAGGAGGCGGAATAAAAAGTTACCCAAAATTTGAAAATTTTTTTTGTATAGTTTTCTAAGGGATCCCTCGTTGACAAGCCAGGGATTCTTTTTTATACTGGTACATAGCACCCACAATATATTGCTTTTTGATGACTACAGATACCATATATGGTATCTACAAACGTTATCGTAAGTGAGGGGAATACAGTAAATCCGGGCAACAGCCGGGGATTATCGGATGAAGGGAAGAGAAAGATGAGCAGTAATTTTGAACATGCCCATGAAGAAAATGAAGATTATGGCAAAAAGTTCAGACCGGACAGAGAGATCTACGTCGTTAAAAAGGACGGGAGCAAAGAGCTTTTTAATGTACAGAAGGTGATCAGCGCTGTAGGCAAGAGTGCGTACCGTGCCCTGACAAAATTCACCAGAGAAGAAAAAGAGCAGATCTGCCGGTATGTGGTAGAAAAAGTAAATGAACTGGAAGTGGATGAAGTACCCATTCCCATTATGCACAATATTGTGGAAAGCGCCTTAGAGCAGGTAAAACCGGTCGTTGCAAAAAGCTACCGCGATTATCGTAACTATAAGCAGGATTTTGTACGGATGCTGGATGATGTCTACAAAAAGAGCCAGTCCATCATGTACATCGGAGACAAGGAAAATGCCAACACGGATTCCGCACTGGTATCCACCAAGCGCAGCCTGATCTTCAATCAGCTGAACAAGGAACTGTACCAGAAGTTCTTCCTGACCACGGAAGAGATCCAGGCCTGCCGGGACGGTTATATTTATGTCCATGACATGTCCGCCAGAAGAGATACCATGAATTGTTGTCTGTTCGACGTGCAGAGTGTACTGACCGGCGGATTTGAGATGGGCAATATCTGGTACAATGAGCCGAAGACACTGGATGTGGCGTTTGATGTTATCGGCGATATCGTTTTAAGTGCAGCCAGCCAGCAGTACGGCGGATTCACCGTACCCAGCGTGGATCTGATCCTGGAGCCGTATGCGGAGAAGTCTTATAACAGAGCGCTGGCAAAATATGAGCGTCTGGGTATTGCCGCAGATGTGGCGGAAGCAGAGGCACTGGCAGATGTCCAGAAAGAATTTGAACAGGGCTTCCAGGGGTGGGAGTACAAGTTCAATACTGTGGCCAGCAGCCGTGGTGATTATCCGTTTATTACCGTGACCGCAGGAACCGGCACCGGTAAATTTGCAAAGATGGCGACTATTACCATGCTGGATGTCCGCAGAAAGGGACAGGGCAAAAAGGACCACAAGAAGCCTGTATTGTTCCCTAAGATCGTATTCTTATATGATGAGAATCTGCACGGCCCCGGAAAGCCGCTGGAGGATGTTTTCGAGGCAGGTGTGGAATGCTCTGCCAAGACCATGTATCCCGACTGGCTGAGTCTTACCGGCAAGGGCTATGTGGCAAGCATGTACAAGCAGTATGGCAAGATCGTATCTCCCATGGGATGCAGAGCATTTCTGTCTCCATGGTATGAGAGAGGCGGCATGCATCCTGCAGATGACAAGGACCAGCCGGTATTTGTGGGACGTTTCAATATCGGTGCGGTATCCTTGCATCTGCCTATGATTCTGGCCAAGGCAAGAAAAGAAAGCAAAGACTTTTATGAAGTGCTGGATTATTATCTGGAACTGATCCGTCAGCTGCATATCCGGACCTATGCTTATCTGGGAGAAATGCGTGCGTCCACGAATCCTCTGGCATATTGCGAGGGCGGTTTCCTGGGTGGACATCTGAAGCTGGCAGACAAGATCAAACCGTTACTGAAATCCGCTACGGCCAGCTTCGGCATTACGGCATTAAATGAACTGCAGGAACTGTACAACGGCAAATCACTGGTGGAAGACGGTGCATTTGCGGTAGAAGTTCTGGAGCATATCAACCAGAAGATCTCCGAGTACAAGGAAGAGGACGGCAATCTGTATGCCATCTACGGAACCCCAGCAGAGAATCTGTGCGGTCTTCAGGTCAAGCAGTTCCGTGAAAAATACGGTATTATCGAGGGGGTATCCGACCGAGAATATGTCAGCAACAGCTTCCATTGCCATGTGACAGAGGATATTACGCCGATCCAGAAACAGGATCTGGAGAACCGTTTCTGGGATCTGAGCAACGGCGGTAAGATCCAGTATGTAAAATATCCCATTGATTACAATACCGAAGCCATCAAGACACTGATCCACAGAGCCATGGATATGGGCTTCTACGAGGGTGTAAATCTGTCTCTGGCTTACTGCGACGACTGTGGACATCAGGAACTGGAAATGGATGTATGTCCTGTCTGCGGCAGCCGGAATCTGACCAAGATCGACCGCATGAACGGCTATCTGTCTTACTCCAGAGTACATGGAGATACAAGACTGAACGATGCCAAGATGGCGGAGATCGCAGAGCGGAAAAGTATGTAGAGACAGGATGGACAGATAAATGAGATATCATAATATAACCAAGGACGATATGCTGAACGGCGATGGTCTGCGGGTCGTACTGTGGGTGGCAGGCTGCAACCATTGCTGCAAGGAATGCCAGAATCCTATTACCTGGGATCCTGACGGAGGACTCTTATTTGACGAAAGCGCAAAACAGGAGATCTTCGAACAGCTGGAAAAGCCGTACATTTCCGGTATTACCTTTTCCGGCGGAGATCCGATGCATCCCGTGAACCGGGCGGATGTCAGAGAACTCATGAGTGAAATCCGGGAAAAGTATCCCACGAAAACGATCTGGATGTACACCGGGGACAGCTGGGAAGACATCTGTGATCTGCCGGTGATGCAGTATGTGGATGTGGTAGTAGACGGTGAATTCCATGTGGAGGAAAAAGATGTAAAGCTCCTGTGGAAGGGCAGTAAGAACCAGCGGGTGATCGATGTGAAGAAGACCCTGGCCAGTGACCATAGACGGGTGCCGGTATTGCACTGCGGGGATTACGCATAGGAAGCGGCTGGTTTCAGCCGGTAATGTAAGAAGAAAAAGGAAAGAACAGACAATGCACAGAATAGCAAAATTTCATTTTGTAAGTCCGGGGCAGTTTTTGATTGCCATGCAGGAGGGATATCCTCAGTATACGGAAGCACAGATCAAGGAAATGTATGAAAATTTAAAACTTCCCAGGAGAGCCACGAAAGGAAGCGCAGGCTATGATTTCTTCGCACCGTTTGCCTTTACCCTGGCCCCGGGAGAGACCATCAAGATTCCTACCGGCATTCGTGCTGAAATGAAGGAGGACTGGGTATTACAGATTTATCCGAGAAGCGGACTGGGCTTTAAATACCGTTTGCAGATGAACAATACCGTGGGCATCATTGACAGTGACTATTTCTTTTCAGATAATGAAGGACATATCTTCATGAAGATCACCAATGATTCCAATGAAGGCAAGACCGTGGAGGTTCCTGCGGGAACCGGATTTGCACAGGGAATCTTTATGCAGTATGGCATCACGGAAGATGATGATGCGGAAGGAATCCGTAACGGCGGCTTCGGAAGCACCACGAAGTAACAGGTAAAACAACAAAATAGCAGAATAAAATCCCCCGAATGGGACATGATGAAATTTAGATCATAGACCCAAGGGGGATTTTTTATGCCACAGAACAAACAACCAAAGCTCGTCAGAATATCGGAAAAGCTTCAGCAGAATATGCAGTATGTGGATGAACTGATGGGACTGGAAACCAATTTCGATATTATTCACCGGGTGATCCGTCTCGGTGACACCGATGCCTGCATGTATCTGATCGATGGTTTCTGCAAGGACGAACTGATGCAGAAAATATTACAGTATCTGATGAATCTGAAGACGGAGGACTTCCCAAAGGATGCCCATGAGATGTCTAAAATCGCGATTCCCTACGTGGAGGTGGATCTGGACGATACCTGGGAGAAAATACTGGGAGCTTTGCTGTCCGGCGTCTTTGTTCTGTTATTGGACGGTTATGAAAAGGCGGTGTTGATCGATGCCAGAACCTATCCCACCAGAGGGGTGGAGGAGCCGGACAAGGACAAGGTACTCCGGGGGTCCAAGGACGGCTTCGTGGAGACAGTAGTATTCAATACAGCATTGATCCGCCGCAGGATCCGTAGTACGGATCTTCATATGGAAATGCTTAATGCCGGGGAGAATTCCAGAACAGATATCGTACTGTGTTATATGGAGAGCCGTGTGGATCCGAAACTTCTTACGCAGATCCGGGAACGGATCCGTTCCATTCAGGTGGATGCTCTGGCCATGAATCAGGAAAGCCTGGCGGAATGTCTGTACCAGCGGAAGTGGTACAATCCGTTTCCGAAGTTCAAATACACGGAGCGGCCGGATACGGCGGCAGCCCAGGTGCTGGAAGGCAATCTGGTGATCCTGGTGGACAATTCCCCTTCTGCCATGATCCTGCCCACCACGATCTTTGATGTGGTGGAAGAGGCGGATGATTATTACTTTCCGCCGGTCACCGGAACGTATCTGCGTCTGACCCGTTTCCTGATCGCACTGCTCACGTATTTCGTGACACCCACATATCTGCTCCTTATGAATCATCGGATGTGGATCCCAGAGAATCTGGAATTTATTATTCTGAAAGAGGATCCCAATGTGCCTCTGATCCTGCAGTTTTTACTGTTGGAGCTGGCCATTGACGGACTGCGGCTGGCGGCGGTCAACACACCGAATATGCTGAGTACTCCCTTGAGTGTCATGGCGGCGCTGGTGCTGGGAGAATTTTCGGTGGAGAGTGGGTGGTTCTCCAGTGAGGTTATGCTTGCCATGGCATTTGTGGCCATTGCTAATTACACGCAGGCTAATTATGAATTGGGTTATGCCTTGAAATTTATGCGGATCCTCAATCTGATTTTGACACAGCTTTTCGGAATATTGGGTTATATTGCCGGACTGATTATATTTGCGCTGGCGCTCCTTACGAATAAGACAATCTCCGGACAAAGCTATCTGTATCCGCTGATTCCTTTTGACAGAGCAAAAATGAGAAATCGTTTCTTCCGTGGAAGAATGCCAGGAACCAGAAAAATGTGACAAAATGTATCACTTTTGTCAGCGAAAATTGAAATGGGTGCCCTTTTGATGTATGCTTAGGAAAAATTGATAGCATCAGGAGGGTAACCAATGTTTAAAATCGTTACAGACAGTACTGCTGATCTGCCGGTAGAGTATCTGAAGGAACATGATCTTGGATGCATGAACCTTAGCTATATCATGGATGGTGTGACTTATGGACAAGGACAGGAACTTCCCGAAAAAGAATTCTATGCATTGATGAGACAGGGCAAGATGCCGACTACATCCCAGGTCAACCCTGAGGAGGCAAAGGCTCATTTTACGGAATATCTGAAAGAAAATAAAGAGATCCTCTGTATCGCTTTTTCCTCCGGACTGAGCGGTACTTACAACAGCATGCGGATCGCGGCGGATGAGATCATGGAGGAACAGCCCGATTGCAAGATCATCGTGATCGACAGTCTGTGCGCTTCTCTGGGAGAGGGACTGCTGGTCCACAAGGCAGTAACTTTGAGAGATCAGGGCAAATCCATGGAAGAAGTGGCAGAGTGGGTGAAGAATAATCGTCTGCATCTGGTACATGTATTTACCGTGGATGATCTGTATCACCTCTACCGCGGCGGACGTGTCAGCAAGGCTACGGCGTTTGTAGGAACACTGGCCGGTATCAAACCCAAGCTTCATGTAGATAACGATGGACATCTGATTGTCATCGGTAAGGTAAGAGGACGTAAGAAATCTCTGCATGCACTGGTGGATTACATGGAGGAGAAGATGGGATCCTACCGTGACCAGAACGATATTGTTTTCATCAGCCACGGTGATGATCTGCCTGCGGCGGAACTGGTGAGAGACTTGGTAAAGGCGCGTTTTGGCATGGACAGCTTCCTCATCAACTATGTGGGCCCCACCATTGGTTCTCATTCTGGCCCCGGAACACTGGCATTGTTCTTCATGGGTGAAGAGAGATAATACCTGGCGAAAAGAGATAATTCTGAAAATTGAAAAAAGGCTGCCAGTTTCGAAGCGGAAATTATAGGATTCGGAACCGGCAGCCTTTTCTAAATTGTTTTGATACAAAATTGGATTCTGGAAGCGTGCATGGTAAAAAAGTTATCAGGTCTCGCAGGAATCACAGCGGTCAAATCCGGGATTGAATGCATAGAAGTTCCTGGAGTTCAGGTGATCCTGGGCAATGCGCAAGGCTTCACCGAAGCGCTGGTAGTGGACGATCTCCCGGGCTCTGAGGAACTTGATGGGTTCACAGACATCCGGATCCTTGATCAGGCGCAGAATGTTGTCGTAGGTGGAGCGGGCTTTCTGTTCCGCAGCCATACTTTCGTGCAGATCTGTGATGATGTCTCCTTTTACCTGAAATTCACAGGCATTGAAGGGCACACCGCCTGCTGCCTGAGGCCAGACACCAATGGTGTGATCCACATAATAATTGGCAAATCCGCTTTTCTCGATCTCTTCCATGGAGAGGTCACGGGTCAGCTGGTGAACGATGGTGGCAACCATTTCCAAATGTCCAAGCTCTTCAGTTCCGATATCCGTCAACAGTCCTGCCACTTCCTTAAAGGGCATGGAATAACGCTGGGACAGATAACGCATGCTGGCACCCATTTCCCCGTCGGGGCCACCGTACTGGGAGATGATGACCTGGGCCAGTTTGGCATTGGGTTCCTTGATATTTACAGGGAACTGTAATCTTTTCTCATAACTCCACATCAGTTACATCCTCCTTCCCAGGGTAAGGGAGCGTTGCCCCAGCGCCACTCCTTGTTACTTTCTGCCAGATCTTTCCGCAGGGGGTAATATTCTCTGGAGAATTCCCGCTCCATCTGTGTCTTGATTCTGGCATAATGGTTGAAATACTCCATGGCATTCCGGTCTGTGGGGTGAGTGTCCAGATACAGCATCAGATCCGTCAGAACGAAGTCGGCAATGCCGATGTCGTGCAGCATTTTTTCTTCACTGTTCATTTTACGCATCTCCTTCCGGTAAAAGGTTTGTCAAGCTCCGGAAAAATGGTACCCGCCTGGTAGCCTTTTTCCAGATTCTCATACATTTTGGTGAAATGCTGCCAGGGAACATAGGCCATGGCCAGTGGATATTTTTCAAAATGTTCTTCAAAAGAATAGTCTTTCATAGCAATCCTTTCCAATAATTCATTTAATATATGGTATGATCGGACGAAAAAATAGTGCCAAATAAATAGATGATACAAATTGGATACAAAGATGAGATATGCTATAATAAACTCACCCATAGAAAGTCCACATGACTGCTTGCAGGCAAGGTGTACTTTCTATGAGGGGAGTAAACAGACATGAACAAGTAGGACGGTAGTCCGGATTGTGAATGTCTGTTACGATTTCGAGAGTGCGATAGCACGGAGAAATCGTATTATAAAACAAGCGGCTGCGAAGCAGGATGCAGAGTGCGATAGCACGAATTCGTGAGCTTGGGAAGCGTGGTCGAAGGACAGCGGATTGTGAATGTCTGTTACGATTTCGAGAGTGCGATAGCACGGAGAAATCGTATTATAAAACAAGCGGCTGCGAAGCAGGATGCAGAGTGCGATAGCACGAATTCGTGAGCTTGTGAAATGTGGTCGAGGGACAGGGAAATGCTTAGAATATTAATTGCAGAAGATGAGGAGCCCATTGCCAATCTGATCCGGATCAATCTGACGAAAGCCGGGTACCAGTGCACCTGGGCACCGGACGGACAGACCGCAGCGGATCTTATGGAGCGGGAGAAATTCGATCTGGCACTTTTGGATATTATGCTGCCGGGAATCAATGGTTATGAACTGATGGATTATGCGAAAGCCTGTGAGCTTCCGGTGATCTTTCTGACAGCCTTGGGTTCTACGGAACATAAAGTAAAAGGGCTTCGCATGGGCGCAGATGATTATCTGCCGAAGCCTTTCGAGATCGTGGAGCTTCTGGCCAGAGTAGAGGCAGTGCTGCGCAGATATCATAAGACGGAGACGATGATACAGGTCAACAATGTAACTATAGATACGGCATCCCACAGAGTGACACTGGATGGAGAAGAAATCTATCTGACACCGAAGGAATTTGATCTTTTGTTATTGTTTGCAAGAAATAAAAACAGGGCTTTGTACCGGGAGACTATATACGAGACCGTATGGGGCGGTGAATATATGGGACAGAGCCGCACGGTGGACCTGCATGTACAGCGGCTGAAGAAAAAGCTACATTGGGAAAATATTATTATAGCGGTATATAAGGTGGGGTATCGTTTGAATGAAGTTCACGTATAAATTATTTTTTTCCATCACAGCACTCCTTACGGCAGCCTTCATGCTGTTTGGAAGCTTTATGCTGTTTTCCTATTTTAACCGCATGTTAGAACGGGAGACGGAGCAGGGAAAACGAGAGAACCTTCTCTTTCAGACCATTTATGATATGGTGTATCAGAACATGGAAAAATACGGAGCGGAATTTGCTGGGATACAGGCAGGAAATTCCGCAACAGAACGGATGACCGGTCAGAGCGGTACGGAATGTATGATCCTTGAAACAGATGGCACGATCACTCTGGAGGGCAGCCTGAAGCTGCCGCAGGATGAGATCAGGAGGCTTGCGGAAGAAATGATCCGGACTATGGATCCCGGTGCAGATCAGGTCTACGGTGTCCGCAAGGTAGGAACGTGTTATTATCTGCTCAGCATCATCACAGATCAGGCGACGGATTCGGCAGATACGGTATATCTAGGGATTCTGAAGGATCTGAGCGGCATTTATGAAGAACGGAGTAGTATGATGCGGCAATATGGTATTGCGCTGGCAGGTCTGTTGGTGATCGGTGGTCTGGCAGCTTTTTTGCTGTCCAGATATCTGACCCGCCCCATAGAGCAGTTAAACCGCACTGCGGGAAGGATTGCAGGAGGGGATTTTGAGAAGAGAGCTGTCTATCAGGGCACAGATGAGATCGGAGAGTTATCCCGCAGCTTTAACCGGATGACGGACCGTCTGATGCACCAGATGGAAGAAAAAGAGCTGGAAGCGAAACAGAAGGAGGACTTTACAGCGGCATTTGCCCATGAACTGAAGACACCGCTGACCTCCATCATCGGCTATGCAGATATGTTGAATTCTTATGAACTGACGGAACAGGAACGGGGAGAGGCCACGTATTATATTTTCAGTCAGGGGAAACGTCTGGAGAGTCTGTCCCATAAATTACTGGAGCTGGTAGGAATGGACAGACAGGAGATGGAATTTAAAAGAATACTTACCAGGGATCTGGAAGAAAATATCCGGGATACTATGCGGATTCCTTTTGAGCGGAAAGGAATTCGTGGGAAGATCAATCTGGAAAAAGGAGTGATCTGGGGAGACCGGGATCTGTTACTGTCACTGTTATATAATCTGTTGGACAATGCCGTGAAGGCAGTGGAAGAGGGCGGATTTATTCTTATGAAGGGAAGAAAACTTCCACAAGGGTATGAAATAAAAGTTGTGGACAACGGAAGAGGAATTCCGCAGGAAGAGATCGCACGGATCACGGAAGCTTTCTATATGGTAGATAAGTCCAGGTCCCGCAAAGAAGGCGGCGCCGGAATCGGAATGGCTCTCTGCCAGAAAATCATTACCCTGCATCAGGGGGAACTTAAAATCGACAGCAAGCTTGGAGAAGGCACGGTAATACGGTTATATTTTCCCGGGAAAATGCAGGCTGTAAAAAATAAAAGCAACAGGGGAGCAAAAGGCGGAATATGAAAAAACAGGAGAATAAGAACAGGCGCAATTTCCTACTATGTATGGGCGGACTGCTAGTGCTGATCGTATTTGCATTCGCAGGACCGGAAGGGCTGTTACGATTGCAGGATAAGAGCAGGCTGACTGGGTCAGTCAGTATATCAAATACAGGAACGGATTATACCGTCTGGAAGGAAGAGTATGAGACAGATACCGTGCGCAGACTTCAAAATCTGGCAGACGGTATCGCTTTGGGAAAACAGTACTATATCTCTGAACAGGATTATGAAGCTGCAACGGATGGTGAAATATATAGTTTGATCGATGAATATATTTTAAATACGGAATGGAATTACACTTTTCAGGATATGGGTGTGATCCCGGAGGATTATTTTTTCAAAAATATGGATACAGATCATATTTCCATCAAACGATATATTTTGTATGATGAAAAGCTGTCGGACGGAGTCGCGATCATGGCCTATGACATCTGTATGCGCATGAAGGAAGAGGAGGTTACGGGAGTCAGTATAGAGTGTGTCGTGGATTCTGTGACCGGAACACTCTATGCCATGAAGGTTGTATTGGAAGATGAGACAGAACCTGTCACCTGGGATGATATTGGTGCGGATGCCCCTTATTATTTTATCACCGATTATATGCAGTCTTATCTGCATGATTATGATTCCGGGACCTATATTGAAATCGAAGGAGAGGCACCTTATGATACCAATGCACAGATCATGTGGGATAAAGAAGCTGAAATAGAAGCGGAGGACCGGATGACCATGGAAAACGACAACGGTGAGTATTCGTGTGATCTTGCATATGGAGAGCATAAGCTGCATCTGACCGCAACACTGCTCAATGCTTCCGAAGGACAACTGGAGAAAGGCATCGGATATCTGTTCGGGATCCGTGAGATCGCAGAAAAGATCCCGGGTTTTCTGCCGGATATCCAGTAAATACATTCCGGAAAATACAGGAATCCGGAAAAGCAGCCGGACAGTGATAGCAACGGTATAAAATAGAAAAATAAAGAATATATTTTAGAAAATAAGTCGGGGAGATACGACTGTTTATGATCACAGGAATAAAAAAACTTTTACAGCAGGCAGACCGGATCATATGGGGCCCCTGGCTTATTTTTTTGTTGCTGGGAACCGGCTGTTATCTGATGCTTAGCTTACGATTTCTTCCCTTGAAGAATCTGCCTGCTGCACTCAGGCGTGCGTTTTTGCCAGAAAGCCGGAAGGGAACAGAGGGCAGGGGAGTATCTTCGTTTTCTTCCCTGACCACGGAACTGGCGGCTACCATTGGAACGGGAAATATTGTAGGGGTAGCCACTGCCATGGTACTGGGAGGGCCGGGTGCTCTGTTCTGGATGTTACTGTCCGGGATCATCGGGCTGTCGACCAAACTGGTAGAAAGCACACTGTGTGTCAGGTATCGTGTCAAAAACCAAAAGGGGGAACCGGCAGGCGGTCCGATGTATGTACTGCAAAATGCATTCCCACAGAAAACGGCAGGCAGGATCCTCGCCATGCTGTTTGCAGCATTTGCAGTGCTGGCTTCCTTCGGCATGGGAAATATGACACAGGGAAATTCTATTGCGGAGGCACTTTCGGTGACGTTTCAGGTAAAACAGACAGTCACGGGAATTGCGTTAAGTCTGCTTACGATTCTGGTGATTCTGGGAGGGATAGGAACCATTGCGAAGGTGACGGAATATCTGGTGCCCTGTATGGCAGTGTTTTATCTGTTTGGAACGGGAATGGTGATCTTTACCCATTTTAAGAATCTTCCCGCCGGTGTGGTGCAGATCCTGTGGGGAGCTTTCTGCCCGGAGGCTATGACAGGAGGGGCGGCAGGGATGATGCTTGCAGTGGAAAACGGAATCGCCAATTCCGGAAGAATGGCGATGCGCTATGGGGTCTCCAGAGGTGTTTTCTCAAATGAAGCGGGACTGGGGGCGGCGGGAATCAGTGCTGCTGCCGCAGATACGTCAGATGCGGTGCATCAGGGATATATCAGCATGACGGGTGTCTTTATTGATACCATTGTGATCTGCTCTCTGACGGGGCTTGCCATTGCGGCCAGTGGAATGCTGGGGCAGAGGGATCCCCGGGGAGAAGTCCTGAACGGTACAGCCCTCATGATCGCTGTTTTTTCAGATACTTTCGGCAGAACAGGGGAATGGATGCTCACAATCTCCATTGTACTGTTTGCATTTGCCACGATTATCGCCTGGGAATATCAGGGGGAGAAAGCTTTTGAGTATCTGACGGGCGGCTGTGACCGAACCCAGTGGTATCGCCTGGGCTATGGACTGGTCACTTTTTTGGGTGCGGTCTGCTCGCTGGAAGCAGTGTGGGATTTTTCGGATATCTGTAACGGACTGATGGCAGTACCGAATCTGCTGGCGGTATTGACGCTGTCAAGAGGGATCTGTCGGGAAATACGGAAATATAATTTCCAAGAAATATAATTTCCGAGAAATATAAAATTTGAAATTAATGATTGAAGGGTTGCCAACACCATGATATGATAAATAAGATACAGCTGTCCGCGTTTATAAGAGCGTAAGAGAGGACAGTTGTATTTGTGTATACGATGAGCCAGGTACAGGTTCGTGCTTGCACAAGGATCTGTATTTGGCGAATGTACATCATCGAGCTTTTAAGCGAGATGGTGTATAAGTTAAGGAGTGAGATTATGGACAAGACCATTGAAAATTTTTTACGATATGTAAAGATCGATACCCAGTCCAGTGAAGAAAGCACCACCATCCCCAGTACCATGAAACAACATGATTTGGCCAGACAGCTGGTGAGCGAACTGGAGGCCATGGGGGCCGCAGAGATCACTTATGACAAGGAGCACTGTTATGTCTATGCCACAATTCCGGCATCCGCAGGCTGCGAGAAAGCTCCGGTACTTGGCTTCATTTCCCATATGGATACCTCTCCGGCGGTGACGGATACCAACGTAAATCCCCGGATTGTAGAGAATTACGATGGAAAAGATATTGTGTTGAATGCAGCAGAGAATATTGTCATGAAGGTGGAGGATTTTCCGGAACTGTTACATTATATGGGACAAGATCTGATCGTGACGGACGGAACGACTTTGCTTGGCGCGGACGACAAGGCCGGTGTGGCTGAGATCATGACCATGGCGGAGACTTTATTAATGCATCCGGAGAAAAAGCATGGTAAGATCCGGATCGGCTTTACCCCGGATGAGGAAGTGGGTGCTGGAGCCGATCATTTTGATGTGAAGCTGTTCGGTGCGGATTATGCCTACACCGTGGACGGCGGAGCGCTGGGGGAATTGGAATATGAAAACTTTAATGCAGCCGGAGCAAAACTCCATGTCTATGGCAGGAGTGTGCATCCGGGTTCCGCCAAGGGTAAAATGAAAAATGCCATTCTGATCGCGCAGGAGTTCCAGAAGCTGTTGCCGGTGGAGCAGAATCCAATGTATACCGAAGGCTATGAGGGATTTTTCCATCTGGATGCCCTAAGCGGCAATGTGGAGGAAACTACTGCGGACTATATTATCCGTGATCATAACAGACAGCTGTTTGAACAGAAAAAAGAGTTGTTCTTGTCCTGTGCGGATTTCCTGAACCGGAAGTATGGGGAAGGTACCGCTATAGTGGATATGAAAGATTCTTATTATAACATGCGGGAGATCATGGAGCAGCATATGCATCTGATCGACAATGCGAAAGCTGCCATGGAAGAGCTGGGAATCGAGCCCAAGGTATCGCCCATCCGCGGCGGTACCGACGGCGCCAGACTGTCCTTCATGGGGCTGCCCTGCCCGAACCTGTGCACCGGCGGAGAAAATTATCACGGCAGATATGAGTATGCCTGTGTACAGTCCATGGAAAAAACAACCGGACTATTGATCGCCATTGCAGCAAAATACGCAGACAGATAATAGATACCGATATTTAGAAAGGCAATATTTTTTATATGATAAATGTAACACAAATGAACGAAACCGACAGACAGTATTATTTTATGGAGAAAGCCTCCGGTCATGTGGCAAAGCTTGGAGAAGAACTGGGCAGAAGGCCTACCTGCTGTGTGACTACTTTTGGATGTCAGATGAATGCCAGGGATTCGGAAAAACTGGTGGGAATCCTGGAAAAAGTCGGCTATGAGATCATTGAAGATGAGAATGCGGACTTTGTGATCTATAATACCTGTACGGTGAGAGATAACGCCAACCAGCGTGTCTATGGAAGACTGGGAGTATTAAACGGCTATAAAAGGAAAAATCCTCATATGAAGATCGCATTGTGCGGCTGTATGATGCAGGAACCCACCGTGATCGAGAAGATTAAAAACAGTTACCGCTTCGTGGATCTGATCTTCGGAACTCATAATATTTTCAAATTCGCAGAGCTGTTATGCTCCCTGTTTGAAAATGAGGGAATGGTCATTGATATCTGGAAGGATACGGACAAGATCGTGGAAGATCTGCCGGTAGAGAGAAAATATTCTTTCAAATCAGGTATCAATATTATGTTCGGCTGCAATAATTTCTGCAGCTATTGTATTGTCCCCTATGTCCGCGGCAGGGAGCGAAGCCGTAATCCGAAGGATATCATCCGGGAGATCGAGGGACTGGTGGCAGACGGCGTTGTGGAGATCATGCTGCTGGGACAGAATGTAAATTCCTACGGTAAGAATCTGGAAGAGCCCATTACCTTTGCACAGCTTTTGCAGGAAGTAGAAAGAATCGAGGGATTGGAGAGGATCCGTTTCATGACCTCCCACCCCAAGGATCTGTCGGATGAGCTGATCGAGGTGATGAAGCATTCCAAGAAGATCTGCAGACACCTCCATCTTCCTTTGCAGTCGGGGTCCACGAAGATATTAAAAGCAATGAACCGTCGTTATACCAAGGAGCAGTATCTGGAGCTGGCGGAGAAGATCCGCAGGGAGATCCCGGATATGGCTATTACCACAGATATTATCGTAGGCTTTCCGGGAGAGACGAAAGAAGACGTGGATGAGACCATTGATGTGATCCGCCGTGTGAAATATGACAATGCGTTTACCTTTATTTATTCCAAACGTACCGGTACTCCGGCGGCAGCCATGGAACAGGTGCCAGAGGAGCAGGTGAAGGAACAGTTTGACCGGGTACTTAAGACCGTGCAGGAGACTGCCAGAGAACAGGTTAGCAGATATCAGGGACAGATTGCAGATGTGCTGGTGGAAGAGATCAACGAAAACGACCGCTCCATGGTCACCGGAAGAATGTCCAACAATACATTGGTACATTTTCAGGGGGATGCATCACTTGTGGGGAAGATAGTGAATGTATCGCTGGATGAATGCCATGGATTTTATTACACAGGTCATCAGGTGTAAAAGGAAAATAAAATGAAACAAGAGAAGAAAAAAGAACTTTGGGGAAATTGTGATATAGAGAAGGATATGTCCTGGAATATGTATCAGATTCTTGTGAACACGGCCGTAAGCGCAAACCTGATTGGGACGATTTGCAATTTCTGTATTCATGGGACGGAACTACCCACCATACTCTGCGGAGTATGCCTGTTGATGATCCTGATCATCGGATGTGCCGGATGGATTACCCAAAAGGTGCAATTATCTGCGGTTGTGATCATTTTAATACTTTCCTGGTTTGAGTTCCCTTATCTGTATTATTGCTATGGGAACACAGCCATTGTATATCTGATTCTTGGAATTGTGGGACTGGCAGTATTTTTCCCCAGAAGCATGGTGATTGCTTCTTATGCATTCACCCTGCTGGAATATCTTGTAATCATGATGATCAGTTTTGAACGTCCTTCCAGATGGAGCAATATGGATGAAATCGGTATAATAGGAACAACGCTGGGATCTTTTATCATCGTAGCACTTTCCGTATTTACCATGATATTTGTACTGCTCAAAAGGTATGAAGAACAACGGAAACAATTGCTGACGCTCAGTGAAAATCTGGAATTTGCAGCAAATCATGATCCACTGACCAGGCTGTATAATCGACGCTATCTGGTAAAACAGGTGGATGAGTGGATGCGGATACCAGGCAAGAATTTTTGGATCATACTGATGGATGTGGACGATTTTAAAGTAGTAAATGATACCTATGGACATGGATATGGTGATGATGTGCTAAGGGAAGCCGGCAGACTGATGCTGGAGGAAATGCTGGGAAAGGGAATTGCCTCCCGATTCGGCGGCGAGGAATTTATGCTGGTATTCGAAGAAGACAACCGTGAGCAGGTGCTGCAGGCGTTTCAAAATATTCAGGAGGGGTTAAGGAAATACTCTCAGGCAACCAAACAAACGGATATTACGATCAGCGGTGGAATGGAACGTTATGAGGCAGATAAACAGATGGATCTGTTGTTTACTTCTGCAGATCGTAAGCTATACACCGCAAAAAATAATGGAAAAAATCGTATTGTAGAATAATTTGGCCAAAAAATCTTGCCAAGAAAACGAAATAGCGATATGATAAGGCTCGTGTGACTTTATAAAAATTTTATAATTTCACACGAGTTTTGTATTATTAAGGAGATTGTTATGGAAAAACTAAAACCCAAGCTTTTCTCTGTGATGAAAAGCTACACAAAGGAACAGTTTGTGAAAGATGTGATTGCGGGTATCATCGTGGCGATCATTGCACTGCCCTTATCCATTGCACTGGCACTGGCGTCCGGTGTGACTCCGGAGAAGGGTATTTATACTGCCATTACGGCAGGGTTTGTAATCTCATTCTTAGGCGGCAGCCGTGTGCAGATTGCCGGGCCTACAGCGGCATTTGCCACTATCGTAGCCGGTATTGTGGCGAAGAACGGTATGGACGGACTGATCATTGCGACACTGTTAGCCGGTGTGATCCTGATTCTGATGGGATTATTCCGACTGGGTAATCTGATCAAGTTCATCCCCTATACCATTACCACGGGCTTTACCTCGGGTATTGCCGTGACAATTCTGATCGGACAGATCAAGGACTTCCTGGGACTGACCATTGTCAGTGAAGAGCCGCTGATCGAGACCATGGACAAATTAAAAGCGGTATTTCAGTTTATATCCACCACCAATCTGCAGGCCCTTCTGGTGGGTGTGATCAGTCTGCTGATCCTGATCGTATGGCAGTATCTGCCGGGCTTCTGCAAGAAGATTCCCCCTTCACTGATTGCAGTACTGGTGGGAAGTGCCATGGTAGCACTGCTTAATATGAATGTAAACACCATCGGAGATCTGTATGAGATCTCCAATAAGCTCCCGACAATTTCTCTGCCGTCCTTCAGCCTGAAGACCGTACAGAATGTCCTGCCGGATGCTTTCACCATCGCTATTCTGGCGGCTATCGAGTCTCTGCTTTCCTGTGTGGTGGCAGACAGCATGGTGAATAGTAGACACCGCTCCAACATGGAATTGATCGCCCAGGGTGCCGGCAACATTACTTCCGCATTGTTCGGAGGAATTCCGGCTACCGGAGCCATTGCCAGAACCGCAGCCAACGTGAAAAACGGCGGCCGTACCCCCATTGCAGGTATGGTACATTCTGTGACACTGCTGTTAATACTGGTGGTGCTGATGCCTTATGCGGCACTGATCCCCATGCCTACCATCGCAGCGATCCTGTTCATGGTGGCATACAATATGTGTGACTGGCGGAAGTTCGTAGGACTCTGCAGGACTGCACCCAAGAGCGATATCATCGTTCTGGTGACCACGTTTGTACTGACCGTTGTGTTTGATCTGGTGGTAGCCATTGAGGTAGGTATCCTGCTGGCAGCCATTCTGTTCATGAAACGTATGAGCGATGTGACGGAAGTGGAAGGCTGGAAATATGTGGACGATGAGGATGATGCGGACAGCCTGTCCTTAAGAGTCGTACCGCACAACACTATGGTTTATGAGGTCAGCGGCCCTCTGTTCTTCGGTGCAGCGGACAAGATCCTGAAGATCACACTGGATGAGAAGATGAATTGTCTGGTACTGCGTATGCGCAGCGTGAGCGCTATCGATGCCACAGCTATGCATAATCTGGAACAGCTATATACAGACTGCAAGAAGAAAAATATCCAGATCATTCTGTCCCATGTAGGGGAACAGCCCATGCACGTCATGGAGAAGAGCGGTTTCCTGGACAAGGTCGGCAGAGAGAATGTGTGTGCGCATATTGATGATGCACTGGAGTGCGCCGCACGGTTGGGATAAGGGGCAAAAACTATCATTTGTGGACGGGTTCTTTAATTTACAACCTCAATATTTTGTGCTAAGATAGATGCGGATACGCAAGCTTTTGCGTGTCCGCTTTGTCGTGTATTCTTTTACAGAACAGGAGAAAATCATGGCTGAATTGACACCAATGATGCAAAAATATATGGAGACCAAGGAGCAGTATAAGGACTGCATCCTTTTTTATCGCCTGGGAGACTTTTATGAAATGTTCTTTGACGATGCTATAGTAGCATCCAAAGAGCTGGAAATTGCACTGACCGGAAAAAGCTGTGGACTGGAGGAACGTGCTCCTATGTGTGGCATTCCCTATCATGCGGTGGAGACATATCTGGCCAGACTGGTCAGCAGGGGCTATAAAGTAGCCATCTGCGAACAGGTGGAGGACCCAAAGCTGGCAAAGGGACTGGTGAAGAGAGAGGTTATCCGTGTGGTGACCCCGGGGACCAACCTGGATGTCCAGTCATTGGAAGCCAGCAAGAACAATTACCTGATGTGCATTGCCTATACCTCGGATGGAATCGGCATTTCCGCAGCGGATGTCACTACCGGAGATTATTATGTGACAGAGGTAGAAGACCTGCGGAAACTGAAGGACGAACTGATGAAATATGAGCCCTCGGAGATCATCTGCAATGAGGCCTTTCTGGTCAGCGGATATGATGTGGAGGACTTGAAGTCCCGGTTACATATGTCGGTCAGCTCACTGGAGTCTCACATGTTCGATGATGACGGCTGCCGGCGGATCCTTATGAGACATTTTAAGGTGAATACTCTGATCGGCCTCGGTGTTGAGGAATTTCCTACAGGAATTCTGGCAGCAGGAGCATTACTGCAATATTTATATGATACCCAGAAGACGGATCTGGAACATTTTACTCATATTTCTCCCTATCTTACCAGCAAATACATGCTGTTGGACAGTTCCACCAGAAGAAATCTGGAACTGACAGAGACACTGCGGGAAAAGCAGAAGAGAGGGTCTCTGTTGTGGGTACTGGACAAGACGAAGACGGCCATGGGCGGCAGATTGCTGCGAAACTATATTGAGCAGCCTCTGATTGATAAGGAAGAAATGGAGAAACGTCTGGATGCAATCCAGGAACTGAATCAGGATTCCATCTCCCGGGACGAGATCAGAGAGTACCTGAATCCGGTTTACGATCTGGAACGACTGCTCAGCAAAGTAACTTATAAGACGGCAAACCCCAGAGATCTGATCGCTTTTCGTAACTCTCTGCAGATGCTGCCGCCTATCAAGACGGTGTTGGCGGGCTTCCAGAAAGAGGAGCTGGCAGCCATCCGGGAAGAAATCGATGGACTGGAGGACATTTATCAGCTGATTGACGAGGCAATCGTTGAGGAACCGCCCATATCTATTCGTGAAGGCGGAATGATCAAGGATCAGTTCGATGAGACTATAGATCATCTGCGTGCAGCCAAACATGACGGCAAACAATGGCTGGTCCAGCTGGAGGAAGAAGACAGAGAACGTACCGGGATCAAGAATCTCAAAATCAAAAAAAATAATGTGTTCGGCTACTTCTTTGAGGTGACCAATTCCTACAAGGATCTGGTGCCGGAGGATTATATCCGCAAGCAGACCCTTGCCAATGCGGAGCGGTATACCACACCGAGATTAAAAGAACTGGAAGATACGATCTTAAATGCGGAGGACAAGCTTCAGACACTGGAGTATGATATTTTCTGCAGAATCCGGGATACCATCGCACAGGAACTGGTACGTATCCAGAATACTGCCAAGGCGCTTGCAAAGCTGGATGTTTATGCATCCCTGTCCCTGGTGTCTGAGCGCAATCACTATGTACGCCCGAAGTTAAATGAAAAAGGTGTCATTGATATCAAGGATGGCAGACATCCTGTGGTGGAACAGATGATCACTAATGACATGTTCATTGCCAACGACACCTATCTGGATAATGGAAGTCATTGTATCAGCATCATTACCGGTCCGAATATGGCGGGAAAATCCACATATATGCGTCAGACGGCACTGATCGTGCTGATGGCACAGATCGGTTGTTTCGTGCCTGCCAGAAGTGCCAACATCGGCATTGTAGACAGAATCTTTACCCGTGTGGGTGCGTCGGATGACCTGGCCAGCGGGCAGTCCACGTTCATGGTGGAGATGAATGAGGTGGCGAATATTTTACGGAATGCCACATCCAAAAGTCTCCTGATCCTGGATGAGATCGGAAGAGGCACGTCCACCTTTGATGGCCTGAGCATTGCCTGGGCAGTGATCGAACATATCAGTAATCGAAAGCTTTTGGGAGCGAAGACACTGTTTGCCACCCATTATCATGAGCTGACCGAGCTGGAAGGCAAAATGAACAATGTCAACAACTACTGCATCGCAGTCAAGGAATGCGGAGACGATATTGTATTCCTGCGTAAGATCGTAAAGGGCGGTGCAGACAAGAGCTACGGTATCCAGGTGGCCAAACTGGCCGGTGTGCCGGATATGGTCATTGACCGTGCAAAAGAGATCGTGGAACAGCTGTCCGACAATGATATCACCGAAAAGGTGCAGAGTATCGCCATTGATAATAAGGGCGATGGGAAAGCAAAAAAACAGCCAAAATACGATGAAGTGGATCTGGCGCAGATGTCTCTGTTTGATACGGTGACAGACGAGGATGTGCTGAGGGAACTGATGGAGATCGAAGTAACGACTCTGACACCGCTGGATGCACTGAATACTTTGTACCGCCTGCAGAATAAGTTAAAGAACCGCTGGAACGGCTAGAAAGCATAAGGGAGGAGATTTATGGGAATACATGTACTGGACTCCCGGACGATCGACAGGATCGCTGCCGGTGAGGTGGTGGAGAGACCAGCCAGTGTGGTAAAGGAACTGGTGGAGAATGCCATTGATGCCGGATCTACAGCAATCACGGTGGAGGCAAAGGAAGGCGGCATTGAATTCATCCGCGTGACGGATAACGGCTGCGGTATCGAGAGAGATCAGCTTCCTACTGCGTTCCTGCGCCATGCCACCAGTAAAATAGAGGATGCGGATGATCTGAACCATATTGCGAGTCTGGGATTCCGTGGTGAGGCTTTATCCAGTATCGCGGCAGTTTCCCGGGTGGAGATCATTACCAAGCGAAAGGAAAATCTCACGGGTACCCGCATGGTACTGGAAGGGGCGCGGGAGCAATCCATTGATGAAATCGGTGCACCGGACGGCACAACGTTCCTCATGCGGAACCTGTTTTTTAATACGCCGGTACGCCGGAAGTTCTTAAAACAGCCTGCCACAGAGGGCAGTTATATCACGGATCTGATGGAACATCTGGCATTGTCGAGACCGGATATTTCGTTTAAATTCGTACTGGGAAACCAGACCAGATTCCATACCTCCGGAAACGGTGACCTGCGGGAGGTAATTTACCGGATCTACGGCAGGGAGATCGCCGCAGAGCTGGTGCCTATCCAGATCGAAGAGAACGGCATCAAAGTCGAAGGATATCTGGGCAAACCGGTACTGGTGCGTTCCAACCGTAACTTCGAGATCTATTTTATCAACGGTCGTTTTATCCGCAGCGGTGTGATCGCCAAGGCTATCGAGGAAGGCTACAAGCAGTATCTGATGCAGCATAAGTTTCCACTGTGCGTACTGCATATCACCATGGATACGGAGACGGTGGATGTGAACGTACATCCTTCCAAAATGGATGTAAGGTTCTCTGACGGCATGGCATTTGCCAGAATGCTCAGTGAGAAGATCGCCATCACTTTGCGGAACCGGGAGATGATCCCGGATGCTTCTCTGGAGGATGAAAAGGCAATCCAGAAGAAAGAACAGGAAGAGAGAAGGGCTTCCTGGAAAGAACACACACCGGAAGTATTTGAAAAAAAGAGAGAAGAAAGCTATCGTGTCATGGAGGCAGCAAAATATGAAGCGGTTTCCAGGGACCGGAGAGAATTTATACAGAAACCTGTCTGGCTGGAAAATCATGCCGGGGTACAGACCAGTATCCGCAAGCCGGAGCTAATAGAGAACTCCACAGTGGGTGTTGTAGGAACTGTGACGGTGAAAAAAACGCAGTCTGTCCTGTACGGTAATACACCAGAAGTTTCCAAAGCAGTCAGCACCACAGCCGTACCGCAGGAAGATGATTTCTTCGTGGAGGCAGTGCCGCCGGAAGACAGGAAGAACCCGGTACAGGAACAGATGGCCACAACAACTGCTTCCGGACAGCCCACGGCATTGTCGCAGGATGCAACTGCCGCCCCGGAACCGGAGATCAAAAATACCCAGCAGTTGAATCTGTTCGAGGAAAAACTGTTGTCCATGCAGAATCGCAGCCGTTACCGGATTATCGGTCAGGTCTTTGATACCTACTGGCTGATCCAGTTTGAAGACAAATTGTTCATCATTGACCAGCATGCGGCTCATGAAAAGGTAAAATATGAACGCCTGATGAAACAGTTTTATGAAAAGAGTGTGGTGTCCCAACGTCTGATGCCGGCGATTATTGTCAGCCTGACAGGGCAGGAGGAAAGCATTCTGCACACCTATGAGGATGCTTTTGCACAGCTGGGATTTGAGATTGATGCTTTCGGAGGCAACGAATATGCCCTCCGTAGTGTACCAGTGGATCTCTACGGATGCAGTGAGAGGGAACTGTTCCTGGCAGTGCTGGATGAACTGTCCCAGGAGACCGGCAATCGCGGAAGTTTTCAGGTCATTGAGGAAAAGATTGCATCCATGTCCTGCAAGGCGGCGGTCAAAGGCAATAACCGTCTGAGCTTTCAGGAGGCGGAGAAATTGATCGACGAACTTCTGACCCTGGATAATCCCTACAACTGTCCCCACGGCAGACCCACTATTATTACCATGACGGAGACAGATCTGGAGAAAAAATTTAAGAGGATAGTATAATGCGTTTACTGATCAGACAGAGAGTGTTTTCCTGGACAGATTCCTATGATGTCTATGATGAAAATGAAAATCCAAAATATTTTGTAAAAGCGGAGTTTTTCTCCCTGGGACACCAGTTGCATGTATACGACAGAAATAACCATGAACTGGGAGTGATCAGACAGCGGCTGCTTACCTTTCTTCCGGCCTTTGAAATCGAGATCGGTGGCCGGGTCCGTGGTGAAATCCGCAAACAGTTTTCTTTTTTCAAGCCCAGATATGAGATCGACTATAACGGCTGGCGCGTGGAGGGAGATTTTCTGGGATGGGATTATGATGTATACAATGGATGCAGCAGTATCATCCATATCTCCAAAGAACTGTTTCACTGGGGAGATACGTATACTATTAATTTCTCCGATCCACAGGATGAACTGGAGGGTCTGATGCTGGTCATCGCCATCGATGCAGCAAACTGTACCCAGAACAACGGATAGCAGGATAAAAAGAGTAAGGAAAAAATAATGTCGGTAATACAGAAAAAAAAGAAACCACTGGTGGTCCTGACCGGGCCGACAGCGGTGGGAAAGACAAAACTGTCCATCGCACTGGCAAAAGCTATAAATGGAGAAATCCTGTCGGCAGATTCCATGCAGGTATATAAACATATGGATATCGGTTCTGCCAAAATCCGTCCGGAGGAGATGGAGGGGGTGCCCCATCATCTGATCGATATTCTGGAGCCCTGGGAAGAATTCAATGTAGTAGTGTTCCAGAAACATTGTCTGGAATGTATGGAGCAGATATATGACAGGAGCCATATCCCTATTCTGGTGGGAGGCACCGGATTTTACATTCAGGCGGTGCTTCGGGGCATTGATTTTACGGAAAACGAAGAGAACACCGAATATCGAAAAAAACTGGAACTTCTGGCAGAAGAACAGGGACCGGAGAGTCTGCATGAGATGCTGAAGAAGGTCGATCCCGTATCGGCGGAGAATATTCATGCCAATAATATCAAGAGAACCATCCGTGCTTTAGAATATTATGAACTGACAGGAGAACCGATCTCTGTACACAACGAGAGGGAAAAAGAACGGACAAGTCCCTATAATTTCAGCTATTTTGTGCTGACGGACGACCGGGAAAAGCTGTATGCACGGATCGAGGACAGAATCGATGAAATGATGTCACAGGGTCTGGTGGATGAAGTAAGACAACTGAAGGATATGGGATGCCGTAAGGGCATGACGTCCATGCAGGGACTGGGCTACAAGGAGATTCTGGAATATCTGGATGGAGAATGCAGCTTGGAAGATGCGGTCTATACCTTGAAACGGGATACCAGGCATTTTGCCAAGAGACAGCTGACATGGTTTCGCAGAGAGAGTGAAGTCACCTGGATCGACAAGGGCCGGTTTGATTATAACGAAGAGAAAATATTGGAATACATGATCAGAGAATTAGGAGAAAAAGAGATTTATGAGAAGCAGTAATGAAGAGATCTACCTGTCTATGGGAATCAGCAAGACCGTATATGATTACGGCTGCACCATTGAGAAAAGTTTAAGAGACCGCTTTGATGAAGTGGATAGTAACGCGGAATACAATCAGTTAAAGGTGGTAAATGCCATGCAGCAGCATCAGGTCAGTGAGGCCTGCCTGTTGGGCACTACCGGTTACGGCTACAACGATCTTGGAAGAGATACCCTGGAGGCTGTCTATGCAGCGACTTTCCATACGGAGGATGCACTGGTGCGCCCTCAGATCACCTGCGGCACGCATGCACTGGCATTGGCTCTGATGAGCAATTTAAGACCTGGAGACGAACTGTTGTCCCCGGTAGGCAAACCCTATGATACGTTGGAAGAAGTCATCGGCATCCGCCCCTCCAAAGGGTCTCTTGCAGAATATGGAGTAACTTATCGCCAGGTGGATCTGCTGCCGGACGGAAGCTTTGATTACGATAAAATCCGTGAGAATATCAATGAGAAAACTCATCTGGTAACGATTCAGCGATCCAAGGGCTACCAGACCAGACCCACCCTGTCCGTACAGCGGATCGGCGAACTGATCGCCTTCATTAAAGGTATTAAGCCGGACGTGATCTGCATGGTGGATAACTGCTACGGAGAATTCGTGGAGACCATAGAACCTTCCGACGTGGGTGCGGATATGATCGTAGGATCTCTCATCAAGAACCCCGGAGGCGGACTGGCTCCTATCGGCGGATATATTGCCGGAAAGAAAGAATGTGTGGAAAATGCGGCATACCGTCTGACCTCTCCGGGGCTGGGCAAGGAAGTCGGCGCTTCCCTTGGCATTTTGAAAGATTTTTATCAGGGATTTTTCCTGGCTCCCACGGTGACGGCGGGAGCACTGAAGGGTGCGATCTTTGCAGCCAATGTCTATGAAAAATTAGGTTTTGCGGTAGTACCGAACGGCAGTGAGAGCCGACACGATATCATTCAGGCAGTGACCTTCGGTCAGCCTGAGGGGGTTATCGGCTTCTGCCAGGGAATTCAGGCGGCGGCACCGGTAGACAGTCATGTGACACCGGAACCCTGGGATATGCCGGGATATGATGCACAGGTCATTATGGCAGCGGGAGCATTTGTTTCCGGTTCCTCCATTGAGCTGTCCGCGGACGGCCCCATCAAGCCTCCGTATGCAGTGTATTTCCAGGGCGGACTGACCTGGCAGCATGCCAAATTCGGTATTCTGAAATCCCTGCAGGTACTGGTACAAAAAGGTCTTGTGACGGAAGAACAGATCCGGAAAGCATGTAGAACTACATTGAAAAATACGAATCCTGTAGAAAAAGCGCAAAATAAAATCTACTAAATTTGTGTACAGAAGAAGCTTTTTGTGATAGTATAAAAAGACGTATGGAAGACAGGCTCACGGGGAGACTGTTCAGCCATGGAGAGTACACAGAAGAAAGAAGAGGAACTACCTTGAAGAGAATTAATTGGGTTTTGATCGTCCTGGTACTGATCGGATTTGTGATCGGCAGATTTATAGGGACTTATTTCGACGGTACTTTTCTGAATTACGGACAGAATTTCGGCCTCAGCAGTCCAGTGGAACTGAATCTCGGTTTCATTATTCTGACTTTCGGGCTGGAGTTTAACATCACGATCGCCAGTGTGATCGGTGTGATCATAGCGTTTGTGGTATACCGTTTTATCCGTTAGGCAGCATACGTCGGAGCAGGCAGAAGGAGACTTATGCCCGAGAAGAATGTACAGGTAAATACAGACCGGGGACTTCCCTATGAGAGATTTCTGCAGTTCGGACCGGAGAATCTTACGGAGGCGGAATTGCTTGCGGTGATTCTGCGAACCGGGACGAAGGAGGATTCTGCGGTGGCGCTGGCTGAGAAGGTACTGGCACTGGCCACCTATCCGAGAGAAGGACTGCTGGGTCTGCATGATGTGAGTGTGGAAGAACTGATGGAGATCCGGGGCATCGGCATGGTGAAAGCGGTGAAACTAAAATGCATCGCCGAACTGTCCAACAGGATGAGCCGGGCCAAAGCCAGAGAGGGGATCTGCTTCACCAGAGCGGATCATGTGGCGGAATATTTTATGGAAAAACTCAGACACAGGGATACCGAATGTGTGTATCTGCTCTGTCTGGATGCCAAAGGACAGCTGATCCGTGAGAAGAAATTGTCGGACGGCAGCGTCAATATGGCACTGATCTCTCCCAGAGAGATATTTTTGGAGGCGTTAAAGGACAAGGCAGTCAGTCTTATCCTCGTGCACAATCATCCCAGCGGAGATCCCACTCCCAGCAGATCCGACAGGGAGCTGACGGAAAATGTGGCAAAGGTGGGAACCCAGATGGACATTCCGCTGTTAGACCACATTATTATTGGCGATAACAGGTATACTAGCTTCAGAGAGCAAAAATTTTTGATATAAGAAAGGGATAACGACAGTGGCAAACAATGCATTTGGTATCGACCTTGGTACCAACAATATAAAGATCTATAACCGCAATGATGACAATATCATGATCGAAAAAAATATGATTGCCATCGAGAATAAGAATACTTTATTTGCTTATGGTAACTCTGCATTTGAAATGTATGAGAAAGCTCCCAGCAATATTCATATTTCTTATCCGCTTTCCAATGGTGTGATCGCGGATATCAAAAATATGGAGACGCTGGTAAAGTATTTTATCGGTGATCTGCAGAAGGGCAATGCCAAGCCTTCTGATTTCTTCATTGCAGTGCCTACGGATGTTACCGAGGTGGAAAAAAGAGCATTCTATGATCTGATCAAAGGAGCTAACGTAAAGGCCAAGAAGATCATGGTAGTGGAGAAGGCCGTGGCAGACGGTCTGGGTCTGGATATCGATGTAAAAAATTCCCAGGGCGTCCTGGTGGTGAATGTCGGCTATGAGACCACGGAAATCTCCATCCTGTCACTGGGCGGTATCGTACTGAGCCGTCTGATCAAGGTGGGCGGCATGAAATTTGATGATGCCATCCGTGCGGCAGTCAGAAGAGAATTCTCTCTGATCATCGGTGGCAAGACGGCTGAGAATGTGAAGATTGCCCTGAAGGAACTGGAAGAAGAAGGAAAGGGTGCTGTAGTATACGGCAGAGACATTGTCACCGGTCTGCCGGTGGAGCGTGAGATTCCCACAAGAATGGTGGACGAGTCTCTGGAAGAGCACTTTAATACCATTATTGATAATGTAAAGGTGATACTGGAGAGAACACCCCCTGAACTGGCAGCGGATATTTACCGTCACGGTATTTATCTGACCGGAGGAGCATCCCAGGTAAGTCATCTGGCAGAGAGACTGGCAACCGGTACCGGACTGCATGTGAATGTGGCTGAGAATCCGCTGACCAGCGTGGCAACAGGACTTGCCAAGATCATCAAGGATGATAACTATAAAACGGTAGCTTATGCAATTGAAGGGATGAGTAAATGAGCCCAGTCGTAAAAAGAAAAGGGGAGAGGTTTACTTTACCGAGTAAATATCTCCTTTTTATTTTAACTATCCTCTGCACCATCATGATGCTGGTGACCTTTGGAACCAATGTATTTAACCGACCGTTCAACAGAGTGGTGGGATATGTGATCGTACCCTTTGAACAGGGGATCGCCAAGGCCGGAGAATGGCTGGCAAATCGTTCCGATGAACTGGTGCAGATCCGGACACTTTTGGCGGAGAACAGTGCCCTGAAGGAGCAGGTGGCTTCCCTGACGGAAGAGAACACTCTGCTGCAGCAGGACAAATATGAACTGAATGAACTGAGAGGGTTGCTGGAGCTTGATGAAGAATATGGGGACTACAATAAGATCGGTGCCCGGATCATCAGCAGAGATTCTGGCAACTGGTATTCTTCTTTTGTCATTGACAAAGGCTCTAATGATGGGCTGGCGGATGATATGAATGTGATCGCCGGAGGCGGTCTGGTGGGACGCATTACGTCCGTAGGACCGAACTGGTCCCGGGTGACTTCCATTATTTCCGACAATTCTAATGTCAGCGGTATGACACTTGCCACGGGTGACAATCTGATCGTATCCGGAGATCTGCAGATGATGGCCCAGGGAGTGATTCCTTTCAGCAAGCTGGTGGACAGCCAGGATGCAGTGGCAGAGGGAGATAAGGTAGTTACATCCGATATCAGTGATAAATATCTTCCCAATATCCTGATCGGCTATATCAGTACCATCAATAAAGATACCAACAATCTGACGAAATCCGGATACCTGACTCCGGTGGTGGATTTCGAGCATCTGAGTGAGGTGCTGGTGATCACGGACAAGAAACAGCAGGTTCCGGGAGGAGGCGCAGATGGAGAATAACAGCAGCTTCCTGCGCAAGATTGTAGTGGTTCTTCTGATCCTTTTATTTTTTGTCTTGCAGTGCAGTGTATTTAACAGCCTGGCAATGGGCGGAATCATTCCCAATCTGATGATCATTCTGACTTCTTCCTTCGGATTTATGAGAGGGGAGAAGGAGGGACTGCTGATCGGATTTTCCTGCGGGCTTTTATGTGATATTTTTTTCGGAAGTTTCCTGGGATTTTATGCCATGGTCATGATGTACATAGGCTTTGTTAACGGGAAATTCAGCCGGATCTTTTATCCGGAGGATATCAAGCTGCCGTTGGCGCTTATTATTGTCAGCGACATTTCTTATGGATTGATTTGTTACATTCTGATGTTTCTTTTGAGAGGGCGTTTTCATTTCCCGTATTATTTTACAAGTGTGATCCTGCCGGAGGCACTTTACACCATCGTTGTTACGATTATTTTGTATCCTCTGATCCTGAAGATTAATCAGAAACTGGAGGAGAAGGAAAAAAGGAGCGCACAGAAATTTGTTTCGTGAAATTAGAGATCACATTATTAATATTGTGACCAGCAGACTGACAGTACTTATGATACTGTTTGCTTTTTTTGCCGGTGTTCTGCTTTACCGCTGTTTCAACCTGCAGATCGTAAACGGAGAAGAGTATCTGAACGACTTTATCCTTCAGATCGAGAAGACCAGGGATATATCCAGTACCAGAGGACGGATCCTGGACAGGAACGGCAATGTACTGGCGGAAAATGAACTGGCTTATTCTGTGAAGATCGAGGATGTGTTTGAGTCCAGCCGGAATAAGAACGCAAAGGTCAATGACGTTGTCTATCGGCTGATAAAGCTGATCGAGAAAAACGGTGACAGTGTGATCACGGATTTTAAGATCATTATTGATGAAGACGGCGATTATGCCTATTCCGTGGATGGCACGGCGCTGCTTCGTTTTCAGGCGGATGTGCTTGGATACAGAACCATAGACGAGCTTAGTGAAGAAGAAAAAGCCATGACAGCCCAGGAACTGATAGAGTACTTAAGCCGTGCCAAGGGCTTTGCTATCGGTCAGTACGAAGATCCCGAGAACACCAAGACCCCCTTCGTGCCGGGGAAAGGTTATACCAAAGAGGAGTGGCTGCAGATGGTAACCATCCGGTATGCCATGAATCTGACCTCCTTCCGGAAATATGTGGGAACCACTGTGGCTACCAATGTCAGTGCGGAGACAGTGGCGGTGATCATGGAGAATTCCGACCAGCTGGACGGTGTGTCCATCGTAGAGGATACGGTGCGCCACTACATAGACAGCAAATATTTCGCCCATGTGCTGGGATATACCGGCAAAATCTCTTCCGATGAACTGGCAGAGTTAAATGACCAGGTGGTGACGGAAGGCGGCCTGGAGGATACCTATACCATCAATGATGTGGTAGGTAAGAGTGGTATTGAGGCATATATGGAGACTACTCTGCAGGGTACCAAGGGCAGTGAAAAAGTGGTGGTGAACAATACCGGTAAGGTGATCACTATTTTAGAGCGGAAAGAGGCACAGCCGGGAGCGGATGTCTACCTGACCATCGATAAGGATCTTACGGAGGCAGTATATAGTATCATCGAACAGAAGCTGGCCGGTCTGGTGGCAAGCAAGATCATCAACGCCAAAGAATTCAATCTGCCGGAGAATGCCAAGAGCTCGTCCATTAAGATCCCGATCTATGACGTGTATTTTGCCATGATCAACAACAATATCCTGGACAGAAAACATTTCGAGGCAGAAGATGCCGGAGAGACGGAAAAGGCAGTCTATGCCGCTTATCTGGAGTATAAGCAGGGTGTTTACGACAGACTGACTTACGAACTTACAGAAGGGGCAACTCCCTATAGCAAGCTTTCCAAGGAATATCAGGTTTACCAGAGTAATATCGTAAGCCTCCTTCGGGAGGAAGGCGTGATCATGAAGGAACTGGTGGATGATAACGATGCTACGCAGACGGCCTGGGCGAAGGAGGAAGTGATCTCCTTAAAGGAGTATCTGCAGTATTGCATCGCCATGAACTGGATCGATGTCAGCAAGCTGGATCTGAATGACAAATATTCGGATTCTACAGAAGTTTATGACAAACTGTTGGATTACACCATTAATGCCATCGACCATACCACGGAGTTCCAGAAACGTTTCTACAAGTATATGCTTTTAAATGACAAGATCACCGGGAAACAGATCTGTATGCTCCTGTGTGAACAGCAGGTGGTGGACATCCCGGCTGAGGATGAAGAAGCACTGTATTCCGGTAAATTGTCGGCATATCAGTTTATGATGAACCGGATCAATAATCTGGAGATCACACCGGCCCAACTGGCACTGGATCCCTGCAATGCCTCTGTAGTCATTACGGATGTCAATACGGGAGATGTGCTGGCTATGGTGTCTTATCCGGGATATGACAATAACAAAATGGCGAATACCGTGGATGCGGAGTATTATGCGCAGCTGAATGCGGACAAGTCCAGCCCACAGCTGAATTTTGCCACCCAGTATAAGGCAGCACCCGGTTCCACGTTCAAGATTGTATCCGCTACAGCGGGACTTCTGGAGAATGTGATTAATCTTCAGAGCCGCGTGAACTGTGTCGGTACTTTTACCGAGATCACACCATCCCCCAGATGCTGGAAAATTTCCGGACATGGCTATGAAAATGTGACATCTGCCATCAAGGATTCCTGTAACTACTTCTTCTACAATGTGGGCTACCAGCTGGCTACCAGAACCGGAAGCTATAATGAGGAAGCGGGTCTGGATACCCTGAGCAAATATGCGGATCTGTATGGACTGACAGATAAATCGGGAGTGGAGATCGGAGAATATGCACCGGATGTATCCACCAAGGATCCGGTACGTTCTGCCATCGGACAGGGCAGCAACAGCTACACTACCGTTGGACTGGCCAGATATGTCACTACCATTGCCAACAGTGGGACCTGCTATAATCTGACCCTGTTGGATAAGACAACAGATTCCCAGGGCAATCTGTTGAAAGAGTACCATGCAGGAGTGAGAAACCAGATTGACCTGCCGCAGGAATACTGGGATGCGTTCCATCTGGGAATGCGTCAGGTGGTGGAAAACAAAAAGTACTTTAGTGATCTGGCGGTAAATGCCGCAGGTAAGACCGGTACGGCAGAGCAGACAGCTTCCCGACCAAACCATGCGCTTTTTATCTGCTATGCGCCGTATGAGAATCCGGAGATCGCCATTGCCACAAGAATACCTTTCGGATATTCTTCAGACTATGCAGCCCAGTTCACCAGAGATATTATCAAGTATTATTACGGACTGGCGGAAGAGGATGATCTGATCACAGGTACTGCGGATACTCTCGACAATGCAGTATCCAATGAGATGTAACTATCCGGAGTTAGATAACACAGACAGATGAATGCCAAATGTGGGACTTCGGATATTAAGAAAATAAAAAGACAGGTATAAGAAAATGAAAGATGCAGTATTGATCAAAAGTTATCAGAGCGGGATCACTCTTCTGATGAGGGAGGATGCTTCCCTGGAAGAAATCCTGCAGGAACTGGCGGTGAAATTCACAGAGGCGAAAAACTTCTTCGGTACGTCCACCATGGCATTGTCCATGGAGGGACGGGAGGTGACCGAAGTGGAAGAAATCCGCATTCTGGATACCATCCGGAAGAACAGCAATGTGAGGATCGCCTGTATCGTGGGCCATGATGAGACCACGAACAAGAACTTTATCAAAGCTCTGCAGCATATGGAGAAAAAGCTTTCCACCGGGGACGAGGGGCAGTTCTACAAGGGAACCCTCAAAAACCGGGAAGTCATAGAAACCGAGAACAGCATCGTGGTCCTGGGGGATGTCTACCCGGGCAGTGCGGTGATCTCCGCAGGCAACATCATCATTCTGGGAGGACTGTACGGGGAAGCTTATGCGGGCGGATCTGGCAGAGAAGATTGTTATATTGTAGCGCTTGAAATGGAGCCGGAAAGATTAAAAATCGGCGATTTCAAATATAAAACCAATGCGAAACAGTCGAAATGGGGCATTCGTCCCAAAGTACAACCGAAAATTGCACACCTGAAGAACGGGAAGATCGTATTTGATCCCCTTACAAAAGAATTACTGGGTACTTTTTAAAAGAATCCAGGGGACGACAAAATCAAACAGGAGGAATCCAAAATGGAACAAAACGTTTCCACGGAGAAGAAAAGCTCCGAAGTCATTGTCGTCACTTCAGGAAAAGGCGGTGTAGGTAAGACCACTACATCCGCAAACGTTGGAACAGGTCTTGCAAAAGCGGGCAGCAAAGTCTGCCTGATCGATACGGATATCGGTCTGCGTAACCTTGACGTGGTCATGGGACTGGAGAACCGTATCGTTTACAATCTGGTAGATGTGGTCGAAGGGAACTGCAGAATCAAACAGGCACTGATCCGGGACAAGAGACATCCGGGACTGTATCTGATGCCGTCGGCACAGACCAGAGATAAATCGGCAGTCACCCCGGGACAGATGGTGAAGGTGATCGACCACTTGAGAGAACAATTTGATTACATCATTCTGGACTGCCCGGCGGGAATTGAACAGGGCTTCCAGAATGCTATTGCCGGGGCCGACAGGGCACTGGTGGTAACAACACCGGAGGTCTCGGCCATCAGAGATGCAGATCGTATTATCGGACTGCTGGAGGCCAACGGCTTCAAACAGATGGATCTGATCATCAACAGACTGCGCATGGATATGGTAAAGCGCGGAGATATGATGTCTGCGGATGATGTGGTGGATATTCTGGCGGTACCGCTCATCGGAATCGTTCCGGATGATGAGAATGTAGTCATCGCCACCAATCAGGGAGAACCATTAGTCGGAAGCGATACACCGGCGGGTAAGGCTTACCGCAATGTGGTGGATCGTGTGCTGGGAAAAGAAATTCCGTTCCTGGATTTCGAAAAAGGAGTATCTTTTTGGACAAAAGTAACCGGTATTTTTCGGAAAGCATAGGAAGGGGACGGGATGAATATGAAACATTTTTTTCGCAGGAAAAGCTCCTGCCAGATGGCAAAGGACCGTCTGAAAATCCTGCTGATATCGGACCGGGTGAACTGTTCTCCGGAGATGATGGAACTGATCAAGGCGGATATTACAAAAGTGATTTCGAAATATATGCGGATCGATACGGATCATATGGAAATCGAGATACAGGCAAAGGGCAGTAAGGGCGGACGGAATAAGAGCCCCAGCCTGATTGCCAATATTCCCATTATTGATTTACAGAAGACTGCGAAAATGCCATAAGGAGCATAAAAAACAGAAAGGTCAAACGGATGTTTAAGAATTATAGATTACGGGATTATGACTTTAAACTGATCATACTGATACTTGCACTGTCCATCATCGGCATCATAACCATCGGCAGTGCGGAACCTGCCCAGCAGACCAAACAGATGGCGGGTGTAGTTGCGGGGCTTGTTATCATGATCGCCCTTTCTTTTTTTAATTATTCCGTGATCCTGAAGCTTTACTGGCTGATGTACATAGGCAATCTGGTACTGCTCGGACTGGTAATCCTGATGGGTGAAGAAGGCAACGGAGCCCAGAGGTGGCTTAAGATCGGTGGACTGCAATTTCAACCTTCAGAACTTGCAAAAATTTTATTGATTTTATTCTTTGCACAGTTTATTATGAAATATAAGGAGAAGCTGAATACTTTCCCTGTGATCGCATCGATTGCGGTACTTATGGGTGTTCCCTGGATCATGGTAAAGGAACAGCCGGCGCTGTCTACCAGCCTTGTGCTGATCTTTATTTTCTGCGTGATCCTGTATGCCGGAGGCATCAGTTATAAGCTGATCTTCGGAGCATTGGCGGTGGCAATTCCTGCAGTGATCATACTGGTATCTCTGGCAATGCAGCCGGACAGTACCATATTGGAGACTTACCAGAAAAATCGTATCCTTGCCTTCGTCAATCCGGAGGAATATTCCACGGATCTGGCTTACCAGCAGTTGAACTCTGTAATGGCCATAGGCTCTGGAGAACTGGACGGCAAGGGCTATAAAAACAATGAGATCACATCGGTAAAGAATGGCAATTTCCTGTCTGAAGCGGAAACCGATTTCATATTCGCTGTTATCGGTGAAGAGTTTGGTTTTAAGGGAAGTATCGTAGTGATCATACTGCTGATGCTGATGGCAATGGAGTGCGTTTCTATCGCGGGAAAGGCGAAAGATACCGCGGGGACGATCATAGCGGCGTCAATGGGGGGACTGATCGCTTTCCAGAGCTTTGTGAACATCGGAGTGGCTACGTTTATTTTACCGAATACAGGACTTCCGCTGCCTTTTGTAAGCTATGGCCTGACCTCGCTGATGAGTCTGTATATTGGAATGGGTGTTGTACTGAACGTACGATTACAGGCGAAGAGAAGCTAGACAAAAGAAATCATACATTACACAGAGAAGGGGTATGGACTATATGAATATTGCACTGATCGCACATGATGCCAAAAAGAAACTGATGCAGAATTTCTGCATTGCATATCGCGGAATTTTAAGTAAAAATGAATTATATGCCACAGGAACTACCGGCAGGCTGATCGAAGAGGTCACCAACCTGAATATACACAAATATCTTGCTGGACATCTGGGAGGAGAACAGCAGATCGGTGCACAGATCGAACACAACGAGATCGATCTGGTGATCTTTTTGCGGGATCCACTGGCACCCAAGGCCCATGAGCCGGATGTAAGCAATGTAATGCGCTTGTGTGATATGCATAATATTCCGTTGGCAACGAATCTCGCCAGCGCGGAACTGTTGATCAAGTCCTTAGACAGAGGAGATTTAGAGTGGCGTGAAATGTACAAATAAAGTTCGTCGGATCTGCTTCTGCATGTCCTTGATCCTCTGCATGAGTCTGCTTACCGGATGCGGTAATGTGGCGTATACATTTCCGTACGATGTCAATTCCAGTGTCAGCAGTTTCAATGTGCTGGCAGGAACCGGAGCGGGCAGGGCAGAGCCCTTTGCTGCGGATCTGTGTGTGGTGACGGAGGACCAGACGGGGGATGGCAGCGTAGACATGTCACAGGCCTCGGCCGCTGTACTGTTCGACGTAAACAATAAAAAGGTATTATATTCCAAAAATGCACATGAAAGATTGTATCCGGCCAGCCTGACCAAGGTAATGACGGCACTGGTGGCATTACAGAATGCGTCACCGGATACTGTGCTGACAGCTACGGATAGCGTAAAGATCACGGAATCCGGTGCACAGCTGTGCGGATTAAAAGCCGGAGATACCATGACATTGGATCAGGCATTACATATTCTGCTGATGTATTCCGCCAACGACGCAGCAATGCTGATCGCGGAGAATATCGGCGGCAGTGTAGATCATTTTGTGGAGATGATGAATGAGGAAGCACAGAGACTGGGGGCTACAAATACCAGTTTTGCCAATCCTCATGGTCTGTCGGATGACAATCATTATACTTCAGCCTATGACCTGTATCTGATCTTTAATGAAGCAATCAAATATGATTCCTTTAATGAGATCATTCACATGACAAGCTACCAAACCGCATATTATGACAAGGACGGAAAAGCCAAGGAACTTACGGTGAACAACACAAACCGTTTTTTGCGGGGAGATTTTCAGGCACCGGAGAACATTACAGTCATCGGCGGCAAGACAGGTACGACCAACGCGGCGGGACATTGTCTGATCCTTTTATCCAGAGACACAAGCGGAGCTCCTTATATATCGGTAATCCTGAATTCCTCAGCCAGTGATGTGCTGTACCCGGAAATGGTACAACTCCTGGAGCAAATCAATAAATAACTGTTGTTTTTTGAGGGGTTATAAACTATAATAAAGTAAATAGGTTGCGTGAAGTTCCTATAAATTTTACGACAGGAGGGTTACACCAATGGTTCAGTTGATTGTAGGCAAAAAGGGCAAGGGCAAGACAAAACAGCTGTTGGACAAAGTCAACAGCGAGGTAAAGGATATTGCGGGAAGTATCGTATATCTGGACAAAAGTACGAAACATATGTATGAACTGAACAACAAGGTGCGTCTGATCGACGTTTCCCGTTATATGATCGAGAATGAAAGCGAATTTCTGGGATTCGTATGCGGTATCATTTCTCAGGATCATGATCTGGAGCAGATGTATTTTGACAGCTTTCTGAAAATCGCAGCACTGGAAGACAAAGACATTTCCGCAGTTGTTGAAAAACTGGAGAGAATGAGTGATTTCTTCCAGGTGGATTTTATCCTCAGTGTATCCAGGGACGAATCCGAATTACCGGAGTCTGTGAAGGATAAGATCATTGTATCTTTGTAAGAAGAACGAATTATAATTTTCACGTATGAGAAGCCTCGGATGTCAACCGGGGCTTCTCAAATGTAAGGGAGAGGAAAGGAGGTTTTCCAATGGCAGAACAACCGAGAAAAATAAAAAAATACAGAAAACCTTTGAACCTCAATATCGGTATG